>WNFL01023156.1_pt1 | contig 35692 bp, 30 predicted proteins | sample 5400361 | NCBI WGS metagenome assembly WNFL01 (sample SAMN13153351, study PRJNA577476) | soil metagenome | isolation source: 40 cm soil on Douglas fir-dominated hillslope | place: USA:California | collected 2013-09-17
GGGGCGTGTTCGGTGAAGGGGCGGGCGGCGCGGAGATCCACCAGGACGGGTTCGCCGGCGGCCACGCCCAGCTCGTCGATCTCGGAGCGGGGGGATTCCACCGTGAGCGATTCGCCGCCCGGGAGCGCCAGCGAGATGCGCACGTAGCCGCCGATGCGCTTCACCCGCTCGATCCGCGCCACCGCGAGGCCCGGGTGCTTGGCGCGGACGCGGCGGAGCTTCAGATCGTGCGGCCGCACGAACACCTGGAGGAGCTCCCCGTCCCGCGCCGAGTCGGGCGCGGCGACGGCCAACGCGCCGAAATCGGCCTGGCCCGAGAAGACCGGCGCGGTCAACAGATTCGCTCCGCCGAGGAAGGAGGCCACCACCGGCGAGGCCGGGTGGTCGTAGACCTTGCTGGGCGGGCCCGACTGCGCGATGCGGCCGTCGAACATGATCACCACGTGCTCGGCCAGCTCGAGCGCCTCTTCCTGGTCGTGGGTGACGAGGAGCGTGGTGACTCCCATGCCCGCGTGCAGCTGCTCGAGCCAGTCGCGCAGCTCGCGGCGCACGCTCGCGTCCAGCGCCCCGAACGGTTCGTCGAGCAGCAGCACCCGCGGCCGCACTGCCAGGGCGCGGGCGAAGGCGATGCGCTGCCGTTGGCCCCCGGAGAGCTGGGCGGGGTACCGCCCGGCCAGGTCCTCGAGCTGCACCAGCTGCAGCAGCTCGGCGACGCGCGCCGCGATCTCCTTGCGCGGGACGTGCCGGACGGAGAGCCCGAAGGCCACGTTCTCGCGGACCGTCATGTGACGGAACAGCGCATAGTGCTGGAAGACGAGCCCCACGCCGCGCTTCTGCACCGGCAGCCGCGCGCAGTCCTCGCCGTCGATCAGCACTTTCCCCGAGTCCGGCGCCTCGAGGCCCGCCACCAGACGGAGCACGGTGGACTTGCCGGCGCCCGAAGGCCCCAGCACCGCGGTGATGGCGCCTCGCGGGGCCTCGAACGACACGTCCGCGACCGCCGGCGTCCCTGCCGACGTGAACCGCTTGGTGACCGCCTGCAGGACGATGCTCATACGGGGCGCGACCTCCGCTCAACGTACTTCTTGGTAACCAGGGTGAACAGCGCCAGCACGGCGAGCAGCGAGGCGACGGCGAACGCGCCCACTGCATCGTACTGGTCGTAGAGGATCTGGGCGTGCAGCGGCAGCGTGATCGTCTCGCCGCGGATGTGCCCGGAAACGACCGAGACCGCGCCGAACTCGCCCATCGCCCGCGCATTGCACAGCGCGATGCCGTAGAGCAGGCCCCAGCGGATCTTCGGCAGGGTGACGCGCGCGAGGATCTGCCAGGCGCTCGCTCCCAGCGTCAGCGCGGCCGCTTCCTCGTCGCTGCCCTGGGCCTCCATCACGCTCAGCACCTCCCGGGCGACGTACGGCACCGTGACGAAGGCGGTGGCCAGCACCACCCCCGGCACGGCGAACACGACGCGGATCTGGCGCGCGTCCAGGAAGCCTCCCAGCCACCCCTGCCGGCCGAAGACCAACACCAGGGCGAGGCCGGCGATCACCGGCGAGACGCTGAAGGGGAGGTCGATGAGGGTGATCAGCAGGCGCTTGCCGCGGAAGCGGAAGTTCGCAATGGCCCACGCCGCCGCGATTCCGAACAGCGCATTCACGGGTACGACGATCGCGGCGGTGAGCAGGGTCAGCCCGATCGCGGATCGCGCGTCGGGGTTCAGGACGGCGTCCAGGTACCGGCCGATCCCGCTGCGCAGCGCGGTGGCGAAGACGGCCGCGAGCGGCACCGCGACGAAGAGTCCGAGGAGCACCGCCGCGGCCGAGACCAGCAGCCACCGGACGGGCGCGGGCTCGGTCACGCCGGGTTGCCGTACCGGAGGAGCGGCCAGGATGGACTCGCCGAACGGCATCCGCTACCCCGGGGAAGGCCCCAGGCGCCGGACGCTCCAGCGCTGGAGAACGTTGGTTGCGAGCAGGAGCGCGAACGAGGCGAGCAAGAGGACCAGCGCCAGGGCGGTGGCGCCCGCGTAGTCGTACTGTTCGAGCTGCGCGACGATGAGGAGCGGGGCGATCTCGGTGCGCAAGGGCAGGTTCCCGGAGATGAACACGATCGAGCCGTACTCCCCGAGCGCCCGGGCGACCGCGAGGGTGAAGCCGGTGAGCACGGCGGGCAGGACGGTGGGCATGACCACGCGCCCGAAGGCCTGTAGCCTGCTGGCGCCCAGCACGGCGGCCGCCTCCTCGAGGTGGGCGTCGATCCCGGCGAGAACCGGCTGCACGGTACGCACGACGAAGGGCAGGCCGACGAAGCTCATCGCCAGCCACACCCCGATCGGCGTGTATGCGACCTTGATTCCGAGCGGTGCGAGCCAGCGCCCCACCCAGCCGTCCGCGGAGTACACCGCGGTCAGCGCCAGCCCGGCGACAGCGGTCGGCAGGGCGAACGGCACGTCGACCAGCGCGTCGAGCGCGGAGCGACCCGCGAAACGGTAGCGGACGAGCACCCAGGCGATCAGCAGCCCGGCGGCCGCATTTGCTGCGCCGGCGGCGAGGGAGGCGGAGAAGCTGAGGCGGAACGACGCAAGGGCCCGCGCCGAGGTGGTCGCGCGCCAGACGTCGTCCCAGCGCGCGGTCGCACCGCGCAACGCGACGCCCGCCAGGGGAACCAGCACGAGCAGCGTCAGGTAGAGCACGCTGGTCCCGAGCGAGAGCCCGAAGCCCGGCAGGATTCCGCGCGCGCGCCGCACCGTCATCGCTTCGCCTGCGCGACGGTGATCTGGTCGAAGACGCCGCGGTCCGCGAAATGCGTCTTCTGCGCCTTGTCCCATCCGCCGAACACCTCGTCGACGGTGAACAGCTCCAGGCGCGGGAACTCGCTCGCGTGGCGCGCGGCGACCTGCGGCGACCGAGGCCGATAGTGGTGACGCGCGGCGATCTCCTGGCCCTCCTCCGAGTAGAGGTACTCGAGGTACGCACGCGCGAGCGCGCGCGTCCCGTGCTTGTCGGCGTACCTGTCCACCACCGTGACCGGCGGCTCGGCCAGGACGCTCACGTTCGGGACCACGATGTCGAAGCGCTCCTTGCCGATCTCGTCGGCGAGCAGGAGTGCCTCGTTCTCCCAGCAGAGCAAGACGTCGCCGACGCCGCGCTCGGCGAAGGTCGTGCTGGCTCCGCGCGCCCCGGTGTCGAGGACGGGGACGTTCCGGTAGAGCGCCGCGACGTATTCGCGCGCCTTGCGCTGGTCGCCTCCGCTTCTCCGCAGGGCGGCGCCCCAGGCCGCCAGGTAGGCCCAGCGGGCGCCGCCCGAGGTCTTCGGATTGGGCGCGATCACGGCGATCCCCTTGCGGACGAGGTCGTTCCAGCCGCGGATCTGCTTCGGGTTGCCCTTGCGCACCACGAAAACGATGGTCGACGTGTAAGGAGCGCTCCGGTAGGGAAGCGAGTCCTGCCACTCGGGCTTCAGCAGGCCGGCGCGGGCCAGCACGTCGACGTCGTACGCGAGCGCCAGGGTGACCACGTCCGCCTCGAGCCCGTCCAGCACCGCGCGGGCCTGCTTGCCGGAGCCGCCGTGCGACTGCCGGATCTCCACCTTCGGCGCGCCCGCCGCCTGCTGGTGGCGCACGAACGCCGCATTGAAATCGACGTAGAGCTCCCGGGTCGGGTCGTAGGACACGTTCAGCAGCTGGAGCTGACCGCCCGGCTCGGCGCCGCGCCGGCACCCAGCCGAGGCGCACATCGCGGCGACCAGGACCGCCCACCGATGAGTTTCTCGCCACCGCACTCCGTGCTCCTCGCGCTAGAACCACCACCCGCGAGATCGGAGGCGAACCGCTTCGGACTCCCGAAGCACGAAGGCCCACGCACCGCGCCGGGTGGTGGGCCTCAAAAGAACGTCCGGCCCGCTCAGACGGCCGGTAGGTCCTCGCCCACCGAACGGCACCGACAGCGACAAGCACAGGTGAGGAGGCGCATGGCCGGCATTCTTCGCGGTGCCGGCAGAACTGTCAAGCAGGAGTGCTCGATCGGATTCAACCGGTCCAAGGCCGCAGGCGCGGGAGCCAGCGCGGCACCGACGCGCAGTAGCGCTCGTGCGAGGCGCCAAACTTCCGCCGCAGCGTCGGTTCTTCGTAGGTCACGATGAACAAGTGGAAGGTGAGCAACAGCGCCCCGGCGTATCCCAGCAACACGCCGGCGCGATAGAGCGCGGCCTCTCCGAGGACCATCGCCAGCACCCCGACATACATCGGATTGCGCACGAACTTGTACGCGCCCGCTACGATGAGCTGGCGAGGCGGATCCACCGGGGCCGGCGTGCCCCGGCCGCGGACGGCGAAGTCCCAGGCGCATTGGAAATAGAGCGCGGCGCCGCAGACGAACAGCAGCGCGCCGGCAAGCCCCGGCCAACCATCCTGCAGGGTCCCCGCGCCGCGCATCAGCCAGCGTGGAACCAGCACCACGACGGTGCCGGGCACGGCGACGCTGAACAGCAGCGTCTTGAAGAGCGGCATGCAGCGAGCATCGCGCTCTCGCGGCCGGCGGGCAATCAGGGAGATCACGCGCGAGAGACCGCGCTGCATAGATCAACTACGCTCGCGGACGAATGCCCGGATCGCCGCCGCGACCTCACGGCCGTGCGAAAGCCAGAGGTCGTTGTGATGCGCTCCCTCCACGTGTTCCAGCCTCGCGTCCGGAAAGGTGCGCGCCAGCTCCTCGCCCATCGAGAACGGCACGACTTCGTCCCGATCGCCGTGGACGATCAGCACCGGGACCCGCACCGATCGCGCGATCCCGCGAGTGTCGAACCGATCGCGCACCAGCCGGCCAACCGGAAGCGCGGGGAACAGGCGCGCCGCCAGATCGGTCATCGAGGTGAACGGCGAGATGAGGACCAGTGCCGCACCGTGTCCCTGCGCCGCGAGCAGCGATGCGACTCCCGAACCGAGCGACTGGCCCTGCAAGACGGTTCGTTCTGCAGGTATGCCGCGCTGGTCGCGGAGGTGGGTAAGGGGTCCCGGCCGCGAGACCGTAGCCGGGGTACTCGACGGCGAGGACCCCGAAGCCCGCTGCTCTCAAACCGGGGATGACGCGTCCGAGATCGGCGAGCTGCTCGCCGTTCCCGTGGAAATGCACGATCACCCGAGCGCCGGGACCGGGAGGCGACCAGAGTGCCACGGTGGACGGTAGACGCAGCAGCTCGCCCAGCTCGGCCGGCGGCGTGCGCGCCGGCTGGGGCGCCGGGTAGATGAGCGCCCGTTGCCCGGCGAAGAGCGCGGCGATGCCGAGGATGATCACGGCCGCGGCGATCGCCAGCGCCATCCTCATCGCACGTGGAGGCGCACGAACTTGCGCTTGCCCACCTTGATCAGGTGCGAACCGGGCGGCAGCCCCGCGTTCGGATCGCTGACCCGCTCGCCTTCCACCGTGACTCCGCCCTGGGCGATCAGCCGCCGGGCCTCGGACCCGGAAGCCGCCAGTCCGAGCTTGGACAGCGCCTTCACGATCGGGAGCCGCTCCGCGCCGGCATCGCGCGGGAGCTCGCGCTCCTCGATGTCGTCCGGCAGCTCGCGGCGCGAGTGCACCTGCTCGAAGGAATCCTCGGCGGCGCGCGCGGCCTGCGCGCCGTGGTACCGCTCGACGATCTCGCGCGCCAGCGCCATCTTCGCGGCCTTCGGGTGACCGCGGCGCAGCTCGGCGATCTCCGCGCTGGTGCGCCGGCTGAGCAGCTCGTAGTAGCGCCACATCAGCCCGTCGGAGATGCTCATCAGCTTCCCGTACTGATCTGCCGCGGGCTCGTCGATGCCCACGTAGTTGCCCAACGACTTGGACATCTTGTCGCCGACGATCTTCCCGTTCTCCTCGCGCGCGTCGGTGCCCTCGAGGAGCGGGCCGGTCAGGCAGACCTGGGACTCCTGCCCGTACTCTTTCTGCAGCGTGCGCCCCACCAGCAGGTTGAACAGCTGGTCGGAAGAGCCCAGCTCCACGTCCGCCTTCAGCACCACCGAGTCGTAGCCCTGCGCGAGCGGATAGAGCAGCTCGTGCAGCGCGATGGGCCGCTCCTCCGCGTACCGCTTCTTGAAGTCGTCGCGCTCCAGCATCCGCGCCAGCGTGTACCTCGCCGCCAGCTTGATCATGCCCGGCGAGCCGAGCGGCAGCAGCCACTCGCTGTTGAACCGGACCTCGGTGCGGTCCTTGTCGAGCACCTTGAACACCTGCCGCTTGTACGTCTCCGCGTTGGCCGCGATCTGCTCGTTGCTCAGCGGGGGGCGCGTGGTGTTGCGTCCGGTCGGGTCTCCGATCGTCGCGGTGAAGTCGCCGATCAGGAAGATGACGGTGTGCCCGAAGTCCTGGAACCCGCGCATCCGCTCGAGCGGCACGGTGTGCCCGAGGTGCAGGTCGGGCGCGGTCGGGTCGAATCCCATCTTCACGCGAAGCGGGATTCCGCGGTCCACGGAGGTGGTCAGCTTGCGGAGCAGGTCCTCACGCGTGTGCACGTCGACCGCGCCGCGGGTCAACTCCGCGAGCTGCTCGGCAGGCGTCGCGCGCCGGAGGAGCTCCTTGCTCATTCGGGCAGCATCTCCCGGATGCGCTGGATGCCGCGCGCGCGCCCCGTCTGGTCGTCGATCTCCACCATCGCGCCCTGCAAGACCGTCTCGCCCGGCGCGACCTCGAATGGGCTATGGCGCGCGGTGAGGAACCGCTCGATGGCGGATTCCTTGCGCAGGCCGATGACGCTGTCCCACGGACCGCACATCCCCACGTCGGTCTGGTACGCGGTCCCGGCGCGCAGCACGCGCTCGTCGGCGGTCTGCACGTGCGTGTGCGTCCCCAGCACCGCGGACACGCGGCCGTCGAGGAAGTGGCCCATCGCGTTCTTCTCGCTGGTCGCCTCGCAGTGCATGTCGACCAGGATGCACGGGGTCTGTTGGCGCAGCTCCGCGACCAGCCGCTCCGCTGCGCGGAAGGGGCAGTCGAGGGGCTTCATGAAGACCCGGCCCTCCAGGTTCACCACCCCAAGCTTGCTCCCGCCGCGCGAGGTGACCACCGCGTGGCCCCGACCGGGCGCGCCGTCCGGGTAGTTGGCCGGGCGGAGCTGCCGCGAACCGGTCCGATCGAGATACGGCAGGATCTCGCGCTTGCTCCAAGTGTGGTTGCCGCCGGTGAGCAGGTCCAGCCCCGCCTCGAGCAGCTCGTCCGCGCTTTCCGGCGTGATCCCGGCGCCGCCCGCCGAATTCTCCGAGTTGCCCACGCACAGGTCGAGGCGGTGCCGCTCGCGAAGGATGGGCACGAAGTGGCGCACCGCCGCCCGGCCCGGCTTGCCTACGATGTCCCCCAGGAACAGGACCTTCAAGGCGCGCTCCTCGCCAGGACCAGCCGCGCCTCCGTGCAGACGGCGTCGACCCGGCGATCATGCTCGCCCACCGGGACCTCGGGCACAAGCTGAGATTCGAAGACCAGGGCGGCGCTCTTCCCGGCGAACGCCGCCAGCGTGGCGTCGTAGTGACCGCGGCCCCGGCCCAGCCTGCGCCCTTGCAGGTCGACCGCGAGAGCCGGGACGACCAGCACGTCGATGTCGCGGAGCGCGATCAGCTCGCCTTGCGGCTCGAGTACCCCGAGCGGCCCGCGCAACCACGCGCCGCCGCCGTCGCGCCGGAACTGCAGCACGGCCTGTCCGGGAACGACGCAAGGAAAGCAGGCCCGCTGGCCGAGAGCCGACGCGAGCAGGTCGGTGCCGCATTCGGAGGGCAGGGCGCGGTAGAGCCCCACGTTGCCTGTGAGCAGACCGCTCGCGAGAAGCCGCTCCTGCGCCTGCCGGGAAGCCTCGGGCGTGCCGCGCGGCCGGCGGCGCATCTCGTCGCGCAGCGCCTTCTTCCGCTCCTCGAGGGTCACGCCCTACCCGAAAAAACGAAGGGAGCGACAGCGCGCGCCGCCGCTCCCGGAAAAGACCCCCGCCTCGGCCGTGTGGGCAGCATCGGTGGTGCCCTGCGCTATGGCAGGTGGGACCCCGGTTGGCCTGCTTCAGGCTTCCCCAGTCGGCCTCGCGGCCGGGGGCTTGCACACCGCAGGCGCGGACAGGACCCCGTTGGACAGCTATCGGGCACGAGGTTGGCCGCCCATCACGCAATCCAGGCAGGGGAAGGTGGCCGCCTAGAAACGGCACGAATCTCAGCGGAGTTCCCCTCGCAAATCCTCCTCTGCCGAGAAGTGTGGAGCGTGCGCCCGGTGAAGTCAACGCGAACATTTGCCGGTCGTGCACCCCTCCGGTACAGTCGCGGCCGGTGCACAGCTCGCTCGCCACCCTGCTGCTCGCGCTGGCGGCCGATCCGCGGCACATGGCAAAGGTGGGGCTGCCGCGGGGTGTGCGGTCCGCGCATGACCGGAGGCAGGCGCCGTGAGTGTGGCCAAGGCGCCTCCGCGATTCGGCCGCTTCGAGATCCTCCAGCTGCTCGGGCGCGGCGGCATGGCCGAGGTCTACAAGGCGCGCATCGCGGAAGGCGCGCGCGCCGGCCAGGTGATCGCGCTCAAGCGGCTCGCCCCGAAGCTCGCCGCCGATCCCGAGGCCGTCGACCTGTTCACCGTCGAGGCGGACGTCTCGCGCCTGCTCAAGCACCCCAACATCGTCGAGGTGCTCGAGGCGGGCGTGGTGGGCGAGATGTACTACCTGGCGATGGAATACGTCGACGGACGGGACCTGGGCCTGGTGCTGGCCCGCTGCCGCGAGCGGAAGATCTTCCTCCCCGTCCCCTTCGCGCTCTACATCGTGCGCCGCGTCCTCGATGCGCTCGCGTACGCGCACGAGGCGCGGGGCCCGACCGGCCTGCACCTCAACATCGTGCACTGCGACGTATCGCCGTCGAACCTGTTCATCTCGCGGCTGGGCGAGATCAAGCTGGGCGACTTCGGCATCGCCAAGGTCCGCTCGATGGGCGGCGACAGCGGCGAGACGCTGTGGGGCAAGCTCGCCTACCTCGCCCCGGAGCAGCTCGACCGCGGACCGCTGACGCCGCGGGTGGATCTGTGGGGCGCGGCGCTGGTCCTCTACGAGATCATCGGCAACCAGCGCACGTTCCAGGCCAGCAATACCGAGCAGCTCCAGCAAGCGGTCCGGCACGGACAGATCCAGCCGCTCGAGGAGCTGCGCAAGGACCTGCCGTCGGGGCTCGCCCACGTCCTCCGCCGGGCGCTCAACCGCGACCCGGAGAAGCGCTACCAGACGGCGGCTGAGTTCAGCGATGCGTTGAAGCCGTTCCACGACGAGATGGTCGGCGAGGCCCTCGGCATCGCCAGCGTGGTGCGCGGCCTGTTCAAGCAGTGATGCCCGGGAGGGCTCAGCGCGGCCGGCGGTCCGGACGGGCGCGGGTCCGGGCGACGACGTCCGGCAGCAGCGCGGAGACCGCGTCGATGTCGGCGGCGGTGGTGCCGCTCCAGAGTGAGAAGCGGACGGCGCCGCGGGCCAGCGCCGGGGGGTAGCCCATCGCCAGCAGCACCGGGGACGGCTCCAGCGAGCCGGAGCTGCACGCCGATCCGGTGGAGACCGCCACGCCGGCCAGATCGAGGGCGACGAGCAGCGTCTCCCCGTCGCAGCCCTCGAAGGCCACATTCAGCGTGTTGCAGACCCGAGCGGAGCCCGCGCCTGCGACGTGGGCTCCCGGGATCTGTCTCGCCACGGCCTCCAGCCGATCTCGCAGGCCGGCAAGCCGCGCGGCCTGGGTCGGGACCGCCGCCACCGCGCGGGACACCGCCTCGCCTAGCCCGACGATCGCTGCCACGTTCTCGGTGCCCGCCCGGCGGCCGCGCTCCTGGTGCCCGCCGACCTGCACCGGGGCGAGCGGGATCCCGCGCCGCGCCCACAGGAGCCCGGCGCCCTTCGGTCCGCCGATCTTGTGCCCCGAGCACGACAGCAGATCCAGCGGAAGCTCGCGGATGGAGAGAGGCATCTTCCCGATCGCCTGCACGGCGTCGGTGTGGAAGGGCACTCCGTGGCGGCGGCACAGCTCGCCGATTCGCGCCAGCGGGAACGCGATCCCCGTCTCGTTGTTCGCCGCCATCGCCGAGCACAGGTCCGCGCCGGGCAACGCCGCTTCGAGGGCCCCGAGGTCCAGCCGCCCCGATCGGTCCACCGGAACCCGGACCACCTCGACTCCGGCCCGCTCCAGCTCCGCGCAGGCGCCGAGCAGGGCAGGGTGCTCGACCGAGGTGGTGACCACCTTCCGCCTGGCCAGGCCGCGCACCGCCAGGGCGTCCGCCTCGGTGCCTCCGGAAGTGAAGACGATCTCGCGCGGATCGCAGCCGAGCGCGGCGCCGGACTGCTCGCGGGCACGGTCCATCAGCGCGCGGGCATCCTGGCCCGGCTTGTGGACCGAGGAGGGGTTCGCGAATACCTCGGCCAGGGCCGGCATCATGGCGGCCATCACCGCAGGGTCGAGCGGGGTGGTCGCGTTGGCGTCGAGGTAGATCACGGCTCAGGGAACGAGAGGCGTTCCCGGGCCGGCGCGCAGGTGGAACACCTTGAGGAAGGCCGCCGCCAGTTCCTGGGCGAGGTGCTCCTGCGCGCGTCCCTCGAGCGGGATGCGCGCTCCGGCCATCGCGCCATGCCCGCCCGCGCTGCCGCCGAAGGCGCTGCACACCTCGCGGACCACCTTGCCTGCATTGACCCGCCGGTCGTTGAGTCTCAGCGAAAGGTACAGCTCGCCCTTGTAGGCGCCGGTGGCGAGCGACCAGCGCAGCCCCTCCAGGCTGACCAGCCGCTCCGCGACTTCCGGCACGATCTCGGGAACGTAGACGTCTCCCAGGTCGACCACGCACGCTTGCCCGTTCCCGTGCAGCCGCGCGCGCTCGTAGGCGGTGTGGTAGGCGGCGAAGTAGCGCGCCGGGACCTGCGGGTGCTCGATGCGCGAGAGCGCCTGCTTGTCGACGTGGGGGAACAGCCAGTTGTAGCAGTCCACGTCGGCGCCCTCGACCTCGCGGCCCAGGTCCCGGGTATCGCTCTTGATCCCGTAGAAGAGCGCCGTGGCCAGGGTGGGCCCCGGGACCAGGCGGGCCGCCCGCAGGTATTGCGTGACCAGCGTCGAGGTCGCGCCGGCCGGTCCGCCGACGTCATGGAACGCGGAGAGGAGCGAGGCCGGCCGGGCCGGGTGATGGTCGATGACCAGCTCCGGCGCTGACCGGGCGGCCAGCGAGTAGTTCCCGACCTCTGGCTGGGTGTCGACCAGGCAGACCAGGTCGAACTGGGAGGCCTCCACCCGGCCGACGGGCTGGATGGGCAGGTGCAGGACCTTGAGCAGCGCCTTGTTCTCGGCCCGGCCGATGATGCCGCCGTAGGCGGCCTGCGCGTGGACGTGCGCGCCGTGCTCGAGCAGGAACGCCAGCCCGCACGCGCTGGCCACCGCGTCCGGGTCCGGGTTGTCGTGCGTGAGCACGAGCGCCCGCTTGTGCGACCGCGCGACCGAGAGGAGCTTCCGCAGCCGGAAGCGCAACTGGTCGTCCGTCTGGGCGGTCTCGAGCCGCTGGGCCTGCGGCGAGGGTGGGGACATGAAGGTGGGCACCTTACTGGTGTCGGGGGGCCCGCGCAACGCGCGGCAGGCGGCGGGCCGGGGCCGCCGTGACGCGGAGCTTCTTGAGGCGCAGCAGGCACTCCCGATTCCCCTCGGGCGGGATCTCCAGGTATCCAGGAACCTCGCGGAATCGCTCGTCGTTCACCAGGTTGCGGAAGGCGAGCGGACCGATCTCGCCCTCGCAGACATGCTCGTGCCGATCGACGCGGCACCCGAGCGGTTTCACGCTGTCGTTGAGGTGGAAGGCCCGGATTTCCCGGACGCCGAGCACGCGGTCGAACTGTTCGAAGGTCGTCGCGTAACCGCGCTCCGAGGCGATGTCGTATCCCGCGGCGAAGACGTGGCAGGTGTCGAGGCAGATGGCGACCCGCTCCGGGCTCTTGCACCGGTCGCGCATCTCGCGCAGCTCCTCGAATCGGCTGCCCAGCGCCGAGCCCTGCCCGGCGGCGGTCTCCAGCAACACCCTGCATGGCCCGCGGTGCGCCGCGAAAACCCGGTCCAATGCTTCCGACACGTTGCCGAGGCCGCGCGGCTTGTCGGGGTTGGCGCCGGGGTGGACGACCAGGTGCGGGATCCCCAGGAGGTCGCAGCGCTGCAGCTCGTCGACGAAGGCGGCGATGGACTTCTCGCGCAGGTCGCCGGGGCCTGCGCCGAGATTCACCAGATAGCTTGCGTGGACGGACACGGGGAGCGTGGCCGCGGCCCGGAACTGCGCGACGTCGGCGGCGGTGATCTCCTTGGCCCGCCACATCCGGCTGGATTTCGTGAAGATCTGCACGGCCTCGGCGCCGTCGGCCAGGGCGCGGGCGAAGGCCTCGTGCAGGCCACCGGCGGTGCTCTCGTGGGCTCCCAGCAGCATATGGGGAGTCTATCCGGCCTGTGGGCAGATGGGGGACACCATGTTTCTATGGTGTCCCCTCCTCTATTCGCTCGCCGCTCGCTTGCGCTTCATCTCGTTCCAGCCGGGGATGAAGTAGCGGAACGCGTTGTCGAGCGAGTTGTCCATGGCGTCCATGACCACCTGCCCGAACTGGGTCGCCGGGAGACGCAGCCCGTCGTAGTACTTCTGCCGATCCATGCTGTGGACGATGACCGGCATGTAGCCGTGCCGGATGAGGATGAGGTTCATCATCATCCGGCCGACCTTCCCCGACAGATCGCTGAAGGGGAAGATCTCCATGAAGCGGTGGTGCGAGTGCGTCGCCTGGCGGATGGGGTGGAGCCGGTGGAACTCCTCGCTGTTCATGAAGTCGAAGAGCTGCTCGAGCCCCGGCTGGATCTGCACGGGCTGCACGATGTCGTGGAAGTAGGTGCGGTGCAGCGGCATGTCGCGACGCAGCGCGACCGGCATGCGGTTGGGCAGACCCTGGTAGAGGATCTCGTAGAGCTTCTTGACGAGCGTCTGCGTGTACCGGGTCTGCTTCGATCGGGACTCGTGCTTCACGTACTCGATGGCCGCCTTCTGGTTGCGGATCTCGGTGTACGTGTGGACCATCGAGCTGTCGGCGATGCCGGTCGGCTCGAACGCCTGCCGGAGCTCGGCGTGGGTGAGGACCATCCCCTCGAGCGCGTTCTCGTGGTAGACCCAGGATAGCTCGTACTTCTCCATGAAATCGCGGGCTTCGCGCGGTCTCTCGCGCATCAGGTGCCGAGCGTCCTCGGTTCGATCGTCCAGGTCCATGTACCGGGTGCGGCTCACGGCGCTGCTCCTTTTGCAACCCCTTGAAATGCCTGCACGAACTCCAGACGAGCAGGCAACCGACTCCTGTCAATCAACAGCATTACTGTCCGGAAATCACGGCTCGCTGCGTCATAAACGAGACTCCCGTGTCGGAGCCGCGGCCACCTGCGGCCGCGCGCCGTCCGGTTCTCGCAACCTACGGGGGTCACGTGACATTCCGCCGCGCGCTTGTGCCGCAGGCGGTCGCCGGCCTGACCTCGGCCGGGCGGAAGCTACACGGGCGTGAGCCACTCGATGTAGCGGGGCTCCAGGCCGCGGACAGCGCGGAAGAACGTCGCCTGGATCTCCTTGGTGAGCGGGCCCATCTCGCCGATGCCGATGCGGCGGTCGTCAACTTCGCGGACAGGCGTGATCTCCGCCGCGGTGCCGCACATGAATGCCTCGTCGGCGCAGTAGAGGTAGTCGCGGGAGAACCTCCGCTCCTCGACCGGGATCCCCTTGTCCTTGGCGATGCGCAGGATGCTCTCGCGCGTGATCCCTTCGAGGATCCCGCCGGCGACGGGCGGCGTGTACAAGACGCCGTCCCGCACCACGAACACGTTCTCCCCGGTGGCCTCGGCGACGTACCCCTGCTGGTCGAGGAGGATGGCCTCGTCGTAACCGGCCACCAGCGCTTCGCGCTTGGCGAGCACGCTGTTCAGGTAGTGCCCGGTCACCTTCGCGCGGGTGGGGTCCGAGTTCATGTGCATGCGCGTGTACGAGCTGATCTTCACGCGGATGCCCTTCTTCAATCCTTCGTCCCCCAGGTAGGCGCCCCAGTACCAGGCGGCCACGGTCAGCTTCACCGGGTTGACCGCACCCACGCCCATCAGCCCGTCCGAGTGGTACGCGATGGGCCGCAGGTACGCCTCGTTGAGCTTGTTCCCGCGCAAGATCTCCTTGCACGCCTCGATGACCTGCTCCTTGGAGTACGGCATCTCCATCAGGCAGATGTGCGCCGACTCGAACAGCCGGCGGATGTGCTCGCGCAACCGGAAGATGCCGCCGCGGCCGTCGGGCTGCGGGTAGCAGCGGATCCCTTCGAAGACGGCAACGCCGTAGTGCAGCGAATGCGTCAGGACGTGGACCTTGGCGTCGGCCCAGGGCACGAGCTGTCCGTCCATCCAGATGAAATCCACCCCCCGGATCTTCTCGACCTTCTTCGCGACCACGGTATGCCTCCGCCCGGACGCGCGCTCTTAGCACATCGCCGGAATGGGAGCGAGCAGCCGCTGGAGGATCGGCACCTCGCTGAGCAGTTCGTCCTTCGCGGTGTCCACCACACCTTGTAGCGATCGCTGCGAGGGCAGGAGCGCCAGCGGCGAGAGCGTCTTCCGGAAGGCCTTGTAGACGTGCGCGTACGGGCGGTTCCGGACCACCGAGGGCGCGGCGATGCTCTGCAGCGGGTACCACAGCGGGGTGAGCAGGCGCGGAGCGAAGCTGTCCAGCGCGAGGACCACTGTATTGCGGCTGCCGGTTCCCGGAAGCCCCGCGCGTTGGATGTGCTGCCAGGCGGAGCGCACCGGAACGTTGTCGGAGACGCCGCCGTCGCACAGCCGCAGGAGGTTGTGCCGGCGCATCAGCGTGTCGAGCAGCTCCTTCATCCGGGCGTCGTCGCGGAGCACGTCGTAGTGGATGACGCCGGGCACCGAGGCCGAGAACCCGGCGGCGTCGATGGCGTCCGCCTGCCGCGTCTCTTCGGAGGCGCCGAAGACCAGCTTCTGCGTCAGCCGCGGGATGCGCGCGAGCTCCTGGATCGCCTGCGTGAGCCGCTGCACGTTGCGGTGCAGGGCTTGCACTCCCCAGCGCTCCGGGTCGGGGTCGGTGACCGGGAGGAGCGACTCGTACTCCTCGAGCGGGCGAGGCAGCTGGCCGCGGCGGATGCCGGTGACCGTCACCAGGAGCGGGATGGGCAGCTCGGCGATCCGCAGCATGGTCCCGTCCGGATGCCGGAACCAGTGCCCGATGGCGGCGCGCAGATGGAGGCGCAGCGGGCCCGGCAAGCCGTACACGCTGGGCTGCGGGACGATGCGGAAGATCTTCCGGTAGGTGAGGTCCGCCAGGATCTCGGGGATCCGCGCCAGGTCGAACCGCTTCTCCCGCGCGCGGAAGAGACCGAGGATGGCGCCCATCGAGCTGCCCGCGATCAGCGCGGGCTGCAGTCCGGCCGCCTCCAGGAGCGCGAACGCGGCGAGGTGGACGTACCCCGTTCCGCCGCCCCCGCCGCAGACCAGGACGAGGTGGCGTTCGCGGACCTCCCGATCCAGCGATTCCGCCGGCAGCCGGTGCGACAGGCGCCGCGCGAGGTCGTCGCGCGTGTCTCGCGCGGCGCCGGCAGCTTCGCGCGCGGCGGGAAGCAGCTCGTGGGGCGCGGCGAGCTGCTCGCGCCCGGGATCGAGCAGCGGCCAGAGCAGGTGCTGCAGGCGCTCGCGCAGCGGCCGCACGAACGCAGACACGGCCACGTCCCGGCCGTCCGGAGCGCGCACGTGCCAGCAGCGCGCCAGGGACAGCGCATAGCGGAGGGCGCCCTCGTCCTCCGGGTGCAGCCGCCCTCGCGCCGAAAGCGCGGCCCGGGCGAGCTGCACCTCCATCTCCAGCAGAGGCCGGACCTCCTCGAAGCGCTCGGCGAGGAGCGTCATGGAACCGGGGAGGCGCGCATCCTAGGCGGCCTCCAGCACGCGGAGGAACGCCGCGCGCACCGACTGCGTCTCGCGCTCGTAGTCGGCGAGCAGCTCTTCGCCGGCGCGCGGCCCGCTGTAGCCCAGCCGGCGGGCGAGCAGGAGCAGCTCCCGGCCGCTGGTCGGGAGATGGCTGATGGCGCGATCGCGCACGATGCGCAGCCGGCTCTCCACGCGGCGGAGGAAACGATGGCCCCGCGCGAGCGGACCGGCGGCTTGCTCGGCGAGCAGCCCGGTGCGGCGCAGCTCCGCCAGCGCGGCGGTGGTGGAAGAGGTGCGCACCGAGGGATGGGAGGATCCGTGGACGAGCTGGAGGAACTGCACCGCGAACTCCACGTCGACGAGGCCTCCGCGTCCGAGCTTGGAATTGTAGCGGGCGAAGGATTCGTCGGCAATCTCGCGCTCCATGCGCTCGCGCATGGCGAGCAGCTCGCGCGAGGCCTCCTTGGCGTCGAGCTTGCGGAACAGGCTCGGCTCGAGCACCTCGCGCGAGGCGCGCTCGAACAGCGCCCGATCCCCGGCGACCGCGCGGGCGCGCAAGAGCGCCTGCCGCTCCCACAGCCGCGCCTCGCGCGCGTGGTAGGTGGCCAGCGCGTCGAAGGAGACGACCAGCGGCCCCGCGCTTCCGCTCGGCCGCAGCCGCGTGTCGATCCGGTAGAGGCTGCCCTCGCGCAGCTGCAAGGTGAGGTGGCTGATCAGCCTCTGCGCGACCCGGGCGAAATGCTCGTGGTTGGACGCGCGTCGCGCGCCGTCCGTCTCGCCGGGGCCGCTGTAGAGGAAGAGCAGGTCGAGATCGGAGTGATAGCCCAGCTCGCGGCCGCCCAGCTTCCCGAGGCCGATCACCGTCAGGCTCGCCGGCGAGCCGTCCGGGTGGCGCGGCACGCCGTCGCGTCGCTGCACCTCGGCGGTGGCCAGATCCAGGCAGGCGGCCACGCACGCCTCCGCCACGTCGGACAGCTGCTGCGGCAAGAGATCGGCGTCCAGCGCCCCGGCCACGTCGTGCACGCCGATGCGGAGAAGCTCTTCCAAGCGGAAGCGCCGCAGCTCGGTGAGATCGTGCTCGGTGTCGCCGGTCAGGCGCCCGCGCAGCTCGGCGTGCAGCTCTTCCGGCGCGCGGACCAGCGGAGCCGATCCGCGGTGGACGAGCTGGTCGATGAGCTCGGGATGGCGGAGCAGGGAACGGCTGAGGAAGTCGCTCGAGCCGAACAGGGAGAGGAGCAGCCGCGCCGTCCGCGGCGATCCGAGGAGCAGCTCGGAGGTGGCGCGGGGATTGGAGAGCTGGCCGAACAGATCGGCGAGATGGCGCAGAGCCTGGTCCGGGTCGGGCGCGGCTGCGGCTTCCTGCAGCAAGAGGGGCGCTGCCTCCTGGAGGTCCGGCGGGGCCGCCGGCGAGAACGGCGTCTCGCGCCGCCGGGCCAGGCGCGAAAGCTCGGCCGCGGACGCCTCCGGGTCGAGGAACCCGAGCGCGCTCAGCGCCTGGAGACGTTCCCCGGGCTCCGCCTGCGGGTCAGCCGCGAGGACCGCGTTCGGATCCGCATCCGGCGCGCCACCGCCGGCGACGCGGAGCAGGTCGCGGAAGCGCGCCTCTACCCGCCCGCGGTGGAGCTGGAGGTCGTGGTCGAGAGCGCGCGCTGCCTCTTCGCGAGGGCCCGGATAGCCGGCCCGGCGCGCGAGCCGGGCGCGCTCCGCCGGATCGTCCGGCAGCGCATGCGTCTGGCGCTCCGCGACCATCTGCAGGCGGTGCTCGAGGCGGCGCAAGAACACGTACGCCTCGGCCAGCTCGTCGCGGTCCCGGCTGGAGATCAGCCCCGCGAACAGCAGCCGTTCGAGCGCCGGGAGGGTGCCGCGCGCGCGGAGGTTCTTGTCCTTGCCCCCGTGCAAGAGCTGCAGCGCTTGCGCGAAGAACTCCACCTCGCGGATGCCGCCCGGGCCGAGCTTCAGGTCCTGTTTCCCGCGCCGGCCGGCTTCGCGCTCCGCCCGCGCCTTGAGGGCGCGCATCTCCTCCACGGCCCCCAGGTCGAGGTACTTGCGCCAGACGAACGGAGCCAGCCGGCGCAGTCCGTCCTCGCCGACCGCCAGGTCTCCGGCGATCGGCAGCGCCTTGAGCAGCGCGAAGCGCTCCCAGGGCGCGCCCTGCGCCTCGTAGTAGAGCTCGAGCGCCCGCAGCGAGTTGACGATCGGCCCGCTGCGGCCCTCCGGGCGGAGGTCCAGGTCGACGCGGAAGACGAACGGGGTCGCCCCGATCGCGCGCGTCACCTCTTCGGCCAGCCGCGCGTAGAAGGCGAAGTGATCGATCGCCTGCGGGCCCTGCGTGCGGCCGTCGAGGTCGTAGACGTAGAGGAGGTCCACGTCGCTCGAGAAGTTCAGCTCGGTGCCGCCCAGCTTGCCCATCCCCAGGACGCAGAAACCGGAAGGACCGGGCGCGGTGCGCCCTTCGGGCGGGCCGTGCTGCGCGCACAGGCGTTGGTAGTGGAACCGCACCGCCGCCTCGAGGACCGACGCGGCCAGCCAGGACAGCTCGCGCGCCGACTCGGGAAGGGAGGCGTGGCCGCCGAGGTCGCGCAAGGCGATGCGGAGCACCTCGACCAGCTTGTGGCGGCGAAGCCTGCGCGCGAGCGTTTCCGCGTCGGGCGCCTTTGCGTGGCGCAGCGCCGCCGCCAAGGCCTCCTGCGCGGTGCGCGGTCGGCCTGCGAGGAGCGGCAGCAGGTCGATCAGCCGCGGCCGCGCGGCCAGATGCGCCGCGAGGTACCGGGAGGCGGCGCAGAGGGTGACGAGCGGCCGTAGCGCCGCGCCGGCCGCGGGTCGGCCGAGCCGCGCGCGCCGCGCGCTCAGCGCCCGCACGGCTCCCGCGAGCGCGCCGTCGGGATCGGCGCTCACCTCGCAAAGGCGCAGCAGCTCGGTCGCCTCGCGCGGGGCGAGGCCGGTCTCTTCCGGCAACCGCGGCGCGAGCTTCGCGGCGCGGTCGGGCTCCTCCCAGGCCGCCGGGGAGGCGAGCGCCTGCGAAACCTCGGGCATGCTCCCATGGTAGCAGCGCTCGAGCGCGGAATTGCTCGCGTCGATCCGCGTCGCTATGCTCTTGACATGGTGCAGCTTCCCAGAGGTCGAGAAGCGCTGGCACCCGAGACCTTCCGCCCCCGCGTCGTCCTCCGCACGGTGGTGCTCGCCGCGGATACCCTCTGGATCGGCGTGTTCGTCGCGCTGCTCGGGCTGCGTGGCGCGACGAACTCGGCATATCTCTCCGCCGCCTTCTTCATCGCGCTCTTCACCTGCTGCTCGATGTTCTACGGGCGGCTCGCGTACACGGTGAGCGACGCCGGGCTTACCGTGCGCACGTTCGCGGCGGTACGGCACTTCTCGTTCGACGACATCCTGCGCGTCGACGTGCTGCCGACCCTGCTCGGCACCAGCTACGCCGTACGCACGAGGATGGGCCCCCTGCAATTCTCTAGCTTGCTCAGCGGGCACGAGCGGCTGTGCCACCTGATCGTCCGGCGGGCTGGCCTCGTCTGAACGTCCCGCGCGTCGCAGTCGGGCTGCTCGCCCTGGGCGTCGCCTGCACCAGGCGGACGGGGGAGTACGTCGTCCATCGCACCGACGCGCCGATCGCCATCGACGGCGTGCTCGCCGAGGCGGCGTGGGATCGGGCCGAGCGCGCAGGTCCGTTCGTGCGCTCCCTGGACGGTCAGCCTTGCAGCGCCCGGACGGTCGCGCGCCTGCTCTGGGACGACGACAACCTGTACGTGGCGTTCCAGGCCGAGGATCCCGACATCTCGACGCCGTTCTCCAGGGACGACGAGCCGCTCTACACCTCGAACGTGGTGGAGATCTTCCTCAACCCGAGCGGCGATCTGCGGCGGTACGACGAGATCGAGCTGGCGCCGTCCAATGCGCTGTTCGACGCGTCGTTCACCGGGCGGAGGCAGGGCATGGACCTCTCCTGGTCCTCCCGCGCCCGCCACGCGGTCCACCTGGACGGCACCTTGAACGACTCGCGCGACGTGGACCGCGGCTGGACGGCGGAGCTGGCGATTCCGTTCGCGACGCTCACCGGCATGCCGCACCCGCGACCGCGACGCGGGGACCGCTGGCGGTTCAACCTCTACCGGCTGCGCCAGGGGCGCGGCCAGCCCGGAGAAGGCCAGGCGTACTCGCCACCGATGGTCGGCGACTTCCACGCCCTGGACCGCTTCGCGACGCTTCGGTTCGACGACTGACCTACTCCGGCAAGGTTTGCTGGAGCACCACCTGCTGCCCGTCGCTGATCGCGGTCACTGCTCCTCGATCGGTTCGCCAAATCGCCGCTCCGAGGAATCGGACGCGATCGACGACGTCGAGATGCGGGAAGCCGAACCCGTTGTGGGCGCCGACCGAGAAGATCACGTGCGCCGGGTGGACGGCGCGGAGGAATGCGTCGGTCGAGCTTGTGCGGCTGCCGTGGTGCCCCGCCTTGAGCACCTGCGCGTGCAGGTCGCGGCCGGACTGCGCCAGCTCGGCTTCCGCGAGCGCCTCGACGTCGCCCGCGAGGAGGATGGCTACCTCGCCGTGCACGAGCCGCACGACCAGCGAGTTGTCGTTGGTGGAGCGCGCCGGGTGCCAGCCCGACCGGAGGATCTCGATGCGGACGCTACCCATCTCGATCGCTCCGGGCGCGGGCTCGCGCACCGGAACGCCACGCGCCTGCGCCCGTTCTCGCAGCAGGTCGCCGAGCCGGCCCGGTCCGGCTTCGCCGGTGATCCACACTTCGCCTACTGGCATCTGGTCGAGCACGGCGAACAGCCCGCCTGCGTGATCGGGATGCGGATGGGTGAGCACGACTGTGTCCAGGCGCGACACTCCTAGCTCCGCCAACGCGGGCAGCACGATCCGCGAACCGACGTCCATTCCTGGAGGAGCCAGGCCGCGCAGATCGCCCCCGCCGTCGACGAGGAGGGCGCGCCCGCCGGGGAGTTGCACGATGGCGGCGTCGCCCTGGCCCACCGCGAGAAAGGTGACCCGAAGCGCGCTGGACAGCCGCGCCGAGGCGGCGTGGACGAACCCGGTGCAGAGCAGGGCAAGCGCCGGGAGCAGAGCGCGGCGGATCCGGGTGCGAGGCGCCGGCCGTCGCGGCCGGGAACCCGCCGCGAGCGGAGCAGGCCATCCCGAAAGGAGCAGCGCGGCGGCCCACCACAGCACCGCGGTCCACGGCGCCGGAGCTGCGACGACGATGCGCGCGTAGGGCAGCGCAGCGAAGCCGCGCGCCGCGAGCAGCGTCAGCCCGGCGAGATTATCCGCCGCCCAGAACAGAGGCAGCGCGGCGGGCCGTACGAGCGCGTCCACCGGAACGGCGAGAGACGCGATGGGGATGGCGAGCAACCCGGGGGCGAGCCCGATGGTGTTCGCGGCCACGGTGGCCAGCGAGACGCGGTGGAAGGCGGCGGCGATCAACGGGCCGGTGCAGAGCGTGGCGGCCGCCGTGGCGCACGAAAGGCGCACCGCGTGCTCGGCGATACGCCCGGCGATCTCCGGAAGGCGGCCGGACCCGGGCAGCCGCGGCAGCGGGCGAGGGAAGAAATCGCGCAGCGGGTCGGCCAGCACGAGCATTCCGGCGACCCCTGCCACCGAGAGCTGCAGCGCCAGGTCATGCGTCGCGGCCGGGTCGAGCAAGGCGCAGGCAGCCGCGGCCACGAAGAGCGTGGTGAGCCCGTCGGCGCGGCGCCCGCACAGGTCTGCCGCGAGCGCGAGCCCTGCGCCGACCCCTGCCCGCACCGCGGGCCAGGGCGCCCCGAGCAGGAACACCTCCGCCGCGATGGCTGGCGCCGCGCAGAGCGATGCGACGGCGGCGGCGCGCGCGCGGCCGGCCCAAGGTCCGCGCAGCCAGAGACGTTTGGCGAGCGAGCGGACGAGCAGGGCGACGACGGCGAGGTGCAGCCCGGAGCTGGCCAGGAGGTGGACCAGGCCGCTGGCGGCGAGATCCTCCTCGACCTCGGGCGGAATCAGCGACCGATCTCCCGCCCCGAGGGCCGCGACCAGCCCGGCCCGTGCCGGCGTGGTGCACACCTCCGCGCAGCGCCTGGCGAATCGCGCCCGCACTTCGGCCAGCAACTGCCAGGCGCGCGGCGCCGGGTCGAGTACCTCGGCGGAGCCGGCCGATCCCAGGTAGGCGATCCGCCGGAGCGCGAGGTCGCGCCGGCGGTCCTGCTCACCGGGATTGAGCGCCCGCGGCGGCTCGCGGAGCCGGGCGAACAGGCCGATGCGAGCGCCGCGGCCGATCGCCGCGCCGCGCTCGACCAGGATGAGCGCGCGCGGCGGCTCCGATGGCTCGTGCAACGGGTCCGCGGGGCGGGGTTCCAGACGTTCGATGCGGAGCACGACGGAGAGGCCGCGCGGCCGCGGCTCCGCCTCGAGCACCGTGCCTTCCACCCGCACGGGCTCGCGTCCGCCCCGATCCAGCGTGGGATCGATCAGCGCCGCATCGAGCGCCGCGTCTCGCGCCGGCGGGCCGACGGCGCCCCCGCGGAGGAACCCCAGCGCCGCACACACGCCCAATGCCGCCGCGGGCCGCCAGCGCAGCGCGGCCAGGCTGCCCGCAGCTGCGGCGCAGCAGGCCAGCGCGACGACCAGCCCGAAGTCCCGACCGAGTCCGAGATATGCGGCCGCGGCGAACACCGCGGATGCCGCGAGAAGCGGCCGCCCCATCGCCCGTCCCCCCGCCCAACAACCCCTCATGTAGGACGACGCCTACATGCCGACCGCGAGTCGGTAACCCTACACCCCGCTCCGACAGCGAGTCAAGCCGCGAGCTTGACGCAAGGGGCAAAGCCGTGATACAAGAACTCATATGCAGACGTTCAAGATCGGCGACAAGGCCGTGTATCCGGGTCAGGGAGTCGGGGAGGTGATGGGGATCGAGCACAAGGACATCGCCGGTCAGCGGCAGTCCTTCTACGTGCTCAAGATCATGGAAAACGGGATGAAAATCCTGATCCCCATCAACAAGGTCGGCTCGGTCGGCCTGCGGAACTTGATCGATGAGAAAGCTGTCGTCAAGGTATACGGGATTTTGAAGCAGAAGGATATCTCCGTCGATTCGGCCACCTGGAACCGCCGGTATCGCGAGTACATGGAGAAGATCAAGACGGGCTCCGTATTCGAGATCGCGGAAGTGCTGCGCGACCTCTACCTGCTCAAGTTCGACAAGGACCTCTCTTTCGGTGAGCGGAAGATGCTCGACACCGCGCGCAACCTCCTCATCAAGGAGCTGTCGCTGGCGAAGGGCGTCAACGAGGACCAGATCGAGACGGATCTGAAGCAGATCTTCAACTGCTGACCAGTTCCTGAACAGTTTCGCGGCGGGCGCGGGCACGGTTGACGTGCTCGCGCCCGTCGGCTTTGAGGCTTTCTCATGCCGCAGCGGGTGTGGAACACCCTGACCGACCGCAAGGACGAGCTCGTCCCGGTGACCCCCGGGCGGGTCGGTATCTACGTCTGCGGCATCACCGTCTACGACGTCTCGCACGTCGGACACGCCCGTTTCCTGGTGGCGTTCGACGCGGCGGTCCGGTTCCTGCGCTGGGCCGGCTGGAAGGTGACCTACGTCCGCAATTGGACCGACGTGGACGACAAGATCATCCGCCGCGCGGCGGAGCGGGGGCAGGACCCCAGGCAGCTGGCCGAGGCCTACATCGCCGCGTGCCGCGAGGACTTCCAGGCGCTCTCGGTGCTGCCCGCCGACGTGGAGCCGCGCGCGACGGACCACGTGCCGGAGATGCAGAAGCTCATCGCGCAGCTCATCGAGCGCGGCAACGCCTACGCCTCCGGGGGCGACGTCTATTTCTCGGTCCGCTCCTATCCGCCGTACGGGAAGCTGTCCAAGCGGAACCTGGACGATCTGCTCGCGGGTGCGCGGGTCGAGCCGGGCGAGCGGAAGCGGGATCCACTGGACTTCGCATTGTGGAAAGCGGCCAAGCCGGGCGAGCCGGCCAGCGTGACGTGGGAGAGCCCGTGGGGGCCGGGCCGGCCCGGGTGGCACATCGAGTGCTCGGCGATGTCGCAGAAGTACCTGGGCACCACCTTCGACGTGCACGGCGGGGGAAAGGACCTGGTCTTTCCGCACCACGAGAACGAGATCGCGCAGAGCGAGGCCGCCTCCGGGCAGCCGCTGGCGCATTTCTGGCTGCACAACGGGTTCGTGACCATCGACGCGGAGAAGATGAGCAAGTCGCTGGGGAACTTCCGCACCATCCGCGACCTGCTCCAGCACTGGGACGGCGAGTCGCTGCGCGCCTTCCTGCTCTCGACACACTACCGGCACCCGATCAACTTCAGCGAACCCGCGCTGGCGGACGCCGATCGGCGCGTCGAGTACTTCTACGAGTCGCTGGCGAAGGCCGCCGCGTACCTCGCGCAGAAGAAGTTCGCGGGCGAGGCGGAGCCGCTAGCGGAGCCGGTGGCGGAATTCCGCGGGGCGATGGAGGACGATTTCAACACCGCCGATGCGCTCGCGAGGGTGGAGCACCTGTACGCGCGCCTCAACGCGCGCATCGACGCCAAGGCGCCGCCTTCGGAGGTGGCCGCGCTGCTGCGGACCGCGCGCGAGCTGTCGCAGGTGCTCGGGCTCTCGCTGCGCGGGCCCGAGGAAGCGGTCCGTTCACGCCGCCAGCTCGCGGCTCGGCGCAAGAACATCGATCCAGCATGGGTCGAGGAGCGCATCGCCGCCCGCGTCGCGGCCCGCAAGTCGAAGGACTTCGCCCAGGCCGACGCCATCCGCGCCGAGGTCGGCAAGCGCGGCGTGGAGCTGCGCGACTCGGCATCGGGCACCGACTGGCGCGTCCTGCTCTGAGAGCTCAGCGGTCGAAAATCTGCTGGAGTTGCTTTGGATCCGCACTGGTCTGCAAGGCGAGCATGAGCAGGATGCGGGCCTTCTGAGGGGAGAGATTGTCGGCGAAGACCGCGCCGGCCTGCTGGAGCGTCTTGCCGCCTCCCTCGAAGCCGTAATTGGGCAGGACGCGGCCGGTCCACACGCGGGTGCTGATCACCACCGGGATGCCCTTGCCGATGGCTTCCTTCACTGCCTGAAACATCGGGACGTTCATGTTGCCCCAGCCGAGCGCCTGGATGACGAGCCCCTTTGCGCCGGCGGCCATCGCGGCGCGCACGAAGGTGCCGTCGGCGCCGCCGTACATCGGCACGATGTCGACGCGCGGGAGGTGCTGACCTTCGCCGAGCGGCCGGAGCGCTACGTGCTGTCGCCGGGCCGGCGCCCGGTACCAGACCACGCGGTCGTAGTCGGCATAGCCGAGGAATCCCAGGTCGCCCGACTTGAAGGTGTCCACGTCCGAGGTGTGCGTCTTCACCGCGTCGCGGGCGGCGTTGATGTTGTTGTTGAGGGCGATCATCGATCCCTTGCCGCGCGCGCCCTGGTCGACGCAGATGCGCGCGGCGTTGAGCAGGTTCCGCGGACCGTCGAAGTCGCGCTCGCTGGCGTTGCGCTGCGCGCCGATGAGCACGATCGGCTTCTGCGAATCGACGGTCAGGTCGAGGAACCAGGCCGTCTCCTCCAGCGTGTCGGTGCCGTGCGAGACGACCACCCCGGCCACTTCAGGCCGTGCCAGCGCTTGCGCGACGGACTTCTGTAGCTGGACCCAGCGGTCCGGGTCCATGTAGTCGCTGGGCACGTTCGAGAGGTTCTCCACCTCCACGTGCGCCACCTGCGCGATCTCCGGGACGGTGGCCACCAGATCCTCGCCGGAGATGGCGGGCACCGGCGCCTTCTTCACCGGATCGATCTTCATCGCGATGGTGCCGCCCGTCGCGATCAGCCGGACGACGGGCAGCCCCGGGCGCGCCTGGGCCTCGCCCATCACCGGAGCATCGGACCGCGCGGCGGGCGGCGCCGCGGGCTGCTCGCGCGGCACGGGCCGCGAGGTTTGCGCCTCCGCGGCGCAGGAGGCGAGCAGGGCGGCGAGAGTGCAGGCGATCGTCTGGCGCATTGGGACCTCGGCGGGGGGCGGTATCCGAGCGCGCCTGTTACACTTGCCGGCCATGCCTTTCAAGCTGGTCAGCGACTACAAGCCGCAGGGCGACCAGCCCCGGGCCATCGGGGAGCTCGTCGCGGGGGTGCGCCGCGGCGACCGCCACCAGACGCTCCTCGGGGTGACCGGCAGCGGCAAGACCTTCAGCGTGGCCAACCTGGTGCAGCAAGTGCAGCGGCCCACCTTGGTCATCGCGCACAACAAGACCCTGGCCGGGCAGCTCTACGGCGAGTTCAGGGAGCTGTTCCCGCAGAACGCGGTCGGGTTCTTCGTCAGCTACTACGACTACTACCAGCCCGAGGCGTACGTTCCGACGACCGACACGTACATCGAGAAGGACTCGTCCATCAACGACGAGATCGACCGCATGCGCCACGCGGCGACCCACTCGCTGCTCACGCGCAACGACGTGCTCATCGTCGCCTCGGTCTCCTGCATCTACGGCCTCGGCTCGCCCGAGGAGTACGGCGAGGTCGTCTGCACGCTCAAAGTCGGCGAGACGCGCCGGCGCGACCGCGTCCTGCGTCACCTGACCGACATCCAGTACGAGCGCAACGACCAGAACTTCGTGCGCGGCAAGTTCCGCGTGCGCGGCGACGTGCTCGAGGTCTTCCCGTCCTATGAGGACCTGGCGCTGCGCGTCGAGTTCTTCGGCGACGAGATCGAGCGCATCGTCGAGATCGACCCGCTGATCGAGAAGATGTCGATCTTCCCCTCCAGCCACTACGTGACGAGCGGCGAGCGCCGCAAGCGCGCCGTCCTCGACATCCGCGAGGAGCTGCGCGAGCGGCTCGGGCAGCTCCGCGACCAGAACAAGCTGCTCGAGGCGCAAAGGCTCGAGCAGCGCACCATGTTCGATCTCGAGATGATCGAGCAGATGGGCTACTGCCAGGGAATCGAGAACTACTCGCGGCACCTCTCGGGGCGCAAGGCGGGCGAGGCGCCGCCGTGCCTGCTCGACTACTTCCCCAAGGACTACCTGCTGGTGATCGACGAATCGCACCAGAGCGTCCCGCAGATCGGCGCCATGTACCGCGGCGACCGGTCCCGCAAGGAGACGCTGGTGGAGTACGGGTTCCGCCTGCCCAGCGCCCTCGACAACCGGCCGCTCAAGTTCGAGGAATGGGAGAGGCTGGTGAACCAGGCGGTGTTCGTCAGCGCGACGCCCGCCGAATACGAGCTGCAGAAGTCGGAGGGCGTGATCGTCGAGCAGATCATCCGGCCCACCGGGCTCGTCGATCCCGAAGTCGAGGTCCGCCCGGTCGCGCAGCAGGTCGACGACCTGCTCGAGGAGGTTCGCAAGCGCGCGGCGGCCGGTCAGCGGGTGCTGGTCACCACGCTCACCAAGCGCATGGCGGAGGACCTGACCGAGTACTACGCCGACCTGGGCGTGAAGGTGCGTTACATGCACTCGGACATCGACACCCTGGAGCGGCTCGCGCTGGTGCGCGACCTGCGGCGCGGCGTGTACGACGTGCTGGTCGGCATCAACCTGCTGCGCGAGGGCCTCGACATCCCCGAGGTGTCCCTTGTGGCGGTGCTCGACGCCGACAAGGAAGGCTTCCTGCGCTCCTCGGTGTCGCTCATCCAGACCATCGGCCGCGCGGCGCGCAACCTGGAGGGCCGCGTGATCCTCTACGCCGACACGGTGACCGCCTCGATGAAGGCCGCGCTGGAGGAGACCGACCGCCGCCGCGCCAAGCAGAAGGCGTACAACGAGGCGCACGGGATCACTCCCCAGAGCGTCAAGCGGGCCATCCTGGACATGCAGATCCACGGGATTGCCGCCGACGGGGACGACGCGCTCGCCGGCAAGGAGGAGCTGGCCGGGTACCTCCCCAAGGACAAGCGGGACGTGCCGAAGCTCATCGCCCAGCTCGAGTCGGAGATGCACGAGAAGGCCGAGGAGCTGGACTTCGAAGGCGCGGCGATGCTGCGCGACAAGATCCAGGCGATCAAGGACCTCGACCTGGGCATCCTGCCCAAGCGTCCCGAGGTGCTGCGGGCGGAGGCGCGCGCGGCGGCGGGCATCGCGGCGCCCCAGCGCCCGGAGCACGGCCGCTTCAGCCGCCGCAAGCAGCCTCGCAGCCGCGGGGGCGGGGTGCGGCGGTGAGCGCCGCCGCTCGGTAGAATCCCCTGAGCATGCTTTCCGAGGAGCTGCAGCGGAAGCTGGACACGCTCCCCGTCCAGCCTGGCTGCTACATCATGAAGGACCGCGCCGGCGCGGTGGTGTACGTCGGCAAGGCGGTCAACCTGCGCGCGCGGGTCGCGCAGTACTTCCAGGAGCGCACCGGCGACAGCCGGAGCTTCATCCCGTTCCTGGAAGACCTGCTCGGCGACATCGAGGTGATGATCACCCCGAGCGAGAAGGACGCGCTCCTCCTCGAGAACGAGCTGATCAAGAAGCATCGCCCGCGCTTCAACGTCCGCCTGCGGGACGACAAGAACTTCATCTCGCTCCGCCTCTCGCGCTCGCACCCGTACCCGCGCCTGGAGGTGGTGCGTCGCGTGCGCAAGGACGGCGCGCTCTATTTCGGCCCGTATTCGAGCGCCTCCTCCATCCGCGAGACGCTCGGAATCGTGAACCGGCACTTCCAGCTACGCACTTGCACCGACCAGGTGATGGCGAACCGCCGCCGGCCGTGCCTGCAGTACCAGATCAAGCGGTGCCCGGCGCCCTGCGTCTACAGCGTTCCGCAGGAGGACTACCAGCGCAGCGTCGAGGAAGTGGCCCTGTTCCTGGAGGGGAAGGCGGACGAGCTGACCGCCCAGCTCGGCGCGCGGATGAAGGACGCCGCGGGGAAGCTCGAGTACGAGCGCGCGGCGCAGCTGCGCGACCAGCTGCACGCGATCGAGCGCAGCCTGGAGAAGCAGCGGACCGTGCTGGGCGACGCGGTGGACCAGGACGTGCTCGGATTCCACCGCGAGGGCGGGTTGCTCGAGATCCAGCTGCTCTTCTTCCGCGGCGGCCGGCTCTCCGGCGGGCGCGGCTTCAGCTTCAGCAAGCAGGAGTTCCCCACCGAGGAGCTGCTCGGAAGCTTCCTCGACCAGTACTACGAGTCGGGGGCGTTCATCCCCAAGGAGCTGCTCCTGCCGGTGGAGCTGCCCGAGCCCGAGTCCCGGGAAGCCTGGCTGACCGAGCGCAAGGGAGAACGCGTGCGCGTCCACGTGCCCGAGCGGGGCGAGAAGACGCGCCTGGTCGAGATGGCCTCGGAGAACGCACGGCACAACTTCGACGAGCGGCAGCGCACGCAGAAGAATGCGGTGGAGACGCTGCAGCGTCTGCAGGTCCGCCTGCGGCTCCCGCGGCTTCCCCGGCGCATCGAGTGCTTCGACATCTCCACCTTCCAGGGGCAGCTCACGGTGGGATCGCAGGTGGTGTTCACCGACGGCGAGCCTGACAAGAGCGGCTACCGGCTGTTCAAGGTGCGCGGCGAGGCGGCGGGCGACGACTTCGCTTCCATGTTCCAGGTGCTCACGCGGCGGCTGCAGCGCGGGATCGAGCAGCAGGACCTGCCCGATCTGCTGCTGGTCGACGGCGGGAAGGGACAGCTCAACGTCGCGCGCGCCGCGCTGAAGGAAGCGGGCCTGACGCTCTCGGACGTGCCGCTGGCGGGGCTGGCCAAGAGCCGCGTGCTCGAGGACGAGGCCCGCTTCGCCGCCCGCCAGGGCTACGCAATTACCGAAGCCTGGGCGGCGCGTGCCGGTCCCGAGCCGCAAGTCGCGCAGCTCCCGCACCAGGAGGAGGCGACCCCGCCTTCGACCCCGACCCGCGGCCGTTCCCGCCGCAAGGGCCGCTTCGTCCAGGACCAGGTCGAGCGCAGCCCCGAGCGCGTCTTCCTCCCCGGCCAGAAGAACCCGGTCGTCCTGCGCCAGAACACCGGCGAGCTGTTCCTCCTCGCGAGGCTGCGCGACGAGGCGCACCGATTCGCCATCACCTACCACCGCAAGCTGCGGCGCGAGCGGAACTTCCGCAGCGTTCTGGAGGAGATCGCCGGCATCGGCGACAAGCGGAAGCGCTCGCTGCTCGCCCACTTCGGCTCGCTCCGCCGCATCCGCGCAGCGAGCGCGGAAGAGATCGAGGGGGTCGAGGGTTTCAACGCCCAGCTTGCCGAACGCGTCCACCACTTCCTCGCAGCCGAGCAGCGCGCCGCGCTGGAGGCCGAGGCGCGCGAGGCCGCGGAAGGGGCCGCCAGCGCGGGCGAGGGACCGCAGCCGGAGGGCGAGGGGCCCCTCGCCACCGATCGGGACGACGTCGCCTTCGACGCCGCTGCCGCCGAGCTCGAAGCGCTGGAGGATGCCGAGGTGGGAGAGGCAGAGCCGATTGGTCCACAGGAGCCGGAGCCCTCCCGGAGCGAGCCGGTCTCGGTGACCGCCCGGCGCAGCGACGTTACGTAAGCGTCGATCTGATGGCGAATTGCGCGGTTTTTCCTTGAACACCCTTGCTAGCTGTCCTAGAACGCGGCGTCGCCCCGCAAGGCACGCGTCGTGAAAGGACCGGCAGCATGAAGCTCTACCCGAAGATCATTCCCTCCATCGCCCGCGACACCGTCGCAACGCTCATGGCCGATGGGGACATCGAGGTGGAGACCATGCGCGTGGCCGACGCGGAGATGGACATGGCGGCCATCCTCAAGGAGTACCTGGCGGCCGAGGAGCGGGTGAACCAGGCGACGCGCGAGGCGCTCGAGCGCCGCGGCTACGACCACTCCAAGTTCAACCAGGTCAAGCGCGAGATGGCCGACGTGCGCGGCTTCAAGATGGGCGACGAGGGCATCGACTACATCATCAACCAGATGATCGAGTTCCTGCTCATCTCGCGCAACGTGGAAGAGGTGTACGCCGAGGACCACCAGATCCGGAAGAAGATCTACCAGGTCTTCAAGAAGCACCTCGACGTCGACGAGGACATCGACCGCGAGGCCCGCGCGCGCCTCAAGCACCTCAGCGAAGGCACGCAGGCGTGGGACGTCGAGTACCAGAAGACCGTCGAGCAGATCCGGCGGAACAAGGGATTGATCTAGACGGCATCGCGCTCAGTCGAGTCGACTCGATAAGGCGCTCGTCAGCGGCCGATCGAGGCCCCGACTCGAGGAGCCCCGGTCTTCCTCTCCGGCTTGGCCACGGTGGTCTTGAGGCGCGCCCCCGGCGCGTCGACGAGCTGCGCGCGAATGGTCTTGCTCTTCACCTCTCCAACGGCGACCACCGGCAGGCGGCGGTCGTCGTCGGTGATCCAGACGTGCGCGGTCCTCTGCACCGATGCGTCGTCCACGCGGGTCGCGGTGAGGTCGATGCGCACCGCGCTGAACTTTCCCAGGTCCGTCTCGATCTGCTCCCGCGGTCCGACCACGCCCGCCATGTTCCACATCTTCCGCCCGGCGTAGACCTCCAGGCACAGCGGCGTGCCCGCCTTGAGCGGCACCGCGCGCAGGAAGAGGAACGCCGAGAGTATGTCGCGCGCGAGCGGCGTCGCGTCCAGATCGAGGGTATCGGCCCTGCCGTTCGTGCTCGCTCGGGCGGCGAGCTTTCCTCCGCGCGGGGGGAAGTCGGCGTCGACCGACAGGTGCCTGGCGCCATCGTCCATCTCTTCGCGGAAGTGGAGCGGCATGAGGTCGGGCCGAAGCAGGGTGCTGATGAAGCCCTCGTAGCGTCCGAGGTTGGTGGTGACGAAGGCGCTGGTCTTCGCCCGCGAGCGCGCGACCAGTGCGACACGCCCGCGCTCCGCGACCGGCGGCGCTTCTACCGACATCTCGAAGCTGCCCACGTCCGCGCCGAGCACGTCGAGGCGGTAGCGCAGCTGCTCGCCGGGAGTGAAGCGCGCGGCGCGCACGTTTTCGGGAACAGGTCCGGGCGAGCAAGCGCGGGCGGGCGCGGCGAGCAGCAAGGCGAGCAGGGTGGCCGTCATCTAGGTCTCCTCGCGCGCAGGATGCTCCCGCCCGCCCCAAAAGACACAAGGAAAAGAGCCGTCCCGTCCCGAGCTATTCGACGTGCCCGAGCGGCAGGGCGCCTGCGCGCCGATCCGCGGACAGCGCCTCGATCCTCGCGGCCAACCGCTCGCGGGCGGCCTGGTAGGCCAGAGGGTCGCGGGCCCAGCCGCGCAGCGAAGGCGCGATGGCGAGGGCCTCCGCCTTCGCCAGCCGCGCGTCGCCCAGGCGGGAGCAGAGGGCCAGGTAGGCATGGTCCTGCAGGCCGCGCTGGATCTGCACGATGCGCAGCGACTCGACGGGCACGTCGTGCTTGCCGCCGATGCGCGCCGGCGTTCCCGGGTAGTACAGCGTCCCGTCGCCGTTGCCCGCGAATGCCCATTGCGATTGCCACGGGTCGCCGATCCCGTAGGCGTGCACCACGTCGAAGTAGAGCTCGCCGGAGATGCCGTTGGCGAAGGCGAGCCATCCCATGGACCGCGCCGCGGTGGCGGGCGCATCGATCATGTAGCTCGGCCACCCGACGAACGCGTCGCGATCGCGCGGTCGCAGCGGCCCGCAGCCGTGCGACATGCAGCTCTGGTACCACCACAGCTTGCCGTAGCTGGACCGGGGTGCGGCTCGCGGGCAGGAGGCCGCGCGGAGATCGAGGCAGTTCAAGAGCGGCACCCACAGATCGATGCTGGGCAGCCGCTCGCTGTACGCAGTGGTCAACAGCCGGCGCACCTCGGGCGCATCCTCGCGCAGCTCCCGCGCCCGCTCCTCGACGCGGGCGAAGTCTTCCGGCCGCGGCTCGTCCTGCACGTACACGAACAGCCGGTCGAGCCACCCGCGTTCGCGGAAATGCTCGACCCACGCGCGCCGCCACGATCTCCGCTGCGGGCGGGTCAGGCGGGCAGGCTCGCGCAGCTCCACCGCGGTCCAGCGGGCGCCGGAGGGCAGCGCGGTGCCGTCGAGGAAAGGCGAGACCTCGGCGTCGTACCCCGTCCAGTCGATCCGCACCGAGTCGCCCAGGACGGCGTGGTCGGGGGCGTCCTGCGTCCCCCCGAAGAGCGTGATGCCCCGCCGCAGCGCGATCGTGTCGTAGAGCCGGGTCAGCTCGCGGCCGTCGCCCGGTGGCCGGCCGTGGCCCTTCGCGGCCGAGTAACCGGAGAACCCGAACGCCGTGGTCAACTCGGGCGTGGCAGGCAGGTCGAATCCGCGGACGCGCAGCTCCACGGGAACGGAGGAGGACAGGAGACCCTTGGCGCTCCTCCATCCGAGTTGCACGGCCCCGGCGTAGCGCCCCGGTGCCCCGCGGGGAGCGCAAGCCTCGACGAAGATCGCCTGCGCGCGCCCCGGCCCGACGTCCACAGGAAAGGCCCGCCGCGCCTCGCTCCAGATCGCATCGCGCACGGGGATGAGCGCGTCGGGCCATTCGCCGGTGCCGCCGTCTGGCCCGCTGGGCTGCGTCACCTCGATGGTCGCTACCCGGGACAGCTCGAGCGGGACGTTGCCTCCTCTGCCACCACGCAGCGGCTGCGCCGAGGCGGTGAGACCCCGCACGCCCTCCGGCGAGCGCACCACGACTTGCGCCCCGGTGCATTCACCTCCGGCGGCGGCGAGGCGGATGCGCGCGGGCACGCTCCGGCCGGGCGCCGCCGTCGGGCGCACTTTCTCCGACTCGTCGGCGATCCAGACCTGCACCGCGGAGCGCGCCGGCAACGAACAGAGCAGGGCGAGGGCGAGCAGGCGGGCCATGGCTCGTCGCAACTTGGGTCGCGGCGGCCGCCCGGACAAGCGGGCAGAGGGCGCCTGCTCCTGGCCGTGTTAGGCTTCCGCCATGCCGCGCGACGATCTCGGCTACGGCGCCGAGGAAGAGGAAGACGAGCAGCGCAAGTCGGGCGCCTCGAAGGGTGTGAAGCGCCGCTTCGACGAGTTCGAGTGCCCGTCCTGCAGCGCCTACAATCCTGTCGGAGACGGGTTCGGCAACAACGACGAGCTGGTGTGCAACTACTGCGGCGTGTCCTTCAATGCGTTGGTCGACGAAGAAGGCACGCTGAAGATGAAGGAGTCGTGACGGGCGCGGTCAAAGGAGTCGGCCGGCGCGAGGTGCGCCGCATCTCCGGCGGCGTGGCGCAGCCGGCCACCGGAGACGACGTGGTGGTCGAGGAGCCGCTGGAGATTCGCGCGGCGGGCGACACCTTGGCCGTCACCATGCGGACGCCCGGTCACGACCGCGAGCTGGCGATCGGGTTCCTCTTCGCCGAGGGCGTAATTGCCTCGCGGGACGACGTGTCGCGGGTCGCCCACTGCGGCCGGCCAGACCAGGAGGGATTCGGGAACACGATCGACGTCGCACCCGCCGCCGGAGCCGAGTTCGACGTCGAGAAGGTGTCGCTGACGCGCCGCGGTACGCTGACGACCGCCGCGTGCGGAGTGTGCGGCCGGCGGAGCGTGCAGGACGTCATCGATCGCTGTTCCGCGCTGCCCGAGGGGCCCGTCGTCGAGGCGGCCTCGCTCGCCGGCGCGATGGAGAAGCTGCGCAGCTTCCAGCCCAATTTCTCGCGGACCGGCGGGATCCACGCCGCCGCGGCCCTCGACGCGCAGCTGCATCCGCTGGCCGCCTTCGAGGACATCGGACGCCACAACGCGCTCGACAAGGTGGTGGGCTCGCTGGTCCTCGCCGGCAAGATCCCCGGGCGGGAAGCGGCCGTGCTGCTGGTCAGCGGCCGCGCGAGCTTCGAGGTCGTGCAGAAGGCGTCCGCCGCGCGGATCCCCGTCGTCGCGAGCGTCTCCGCCGCCAGCTCGCTCGCCATCGACCTGGCGAGCGCCACCGGCCTGACGCTCTGCGGCTTCGTCCGGAATGCTTCGATGACGGTGTACTCGCATCCCGAGCGCTTGCGCTGAAACCCGCTCGTGGAACATCAGTTCGGCCTGGTTCGTATTGCAGAAGTCCGTCGACCGGCCGACTTCATCGGCCTGCCGGGGGAAGTGAACATCGGGAGGCAAACAATGCGGCGAGGCATGATGCTGTTGTGCTGCGCGGCCCTTTTGGCCTGTGGCAGCAGTTCAGGGAGCGAGACGTTCCACGCCAACATGACCGCAGCGCAAGAAATCCCTACTCCGACGGTTGGGAATCCGCCTCCCAGTGGGACCGCGGTCTTCACCAACAACGGGGACGGCACTGTCTCCTATACGGTGACCGGCACCAACACGACTGCCACCGCGACGGGAGTGACGCCCGCCAACAACTACTCGGGAATGCACATCCACCTCGCGGCGGCGGGCGCGACCGCGGGCGTCGCGGTTCCCCTGACGACGCCCACCAACGGGTCCAGTTCGTTCACAGTGACCGGGACGTTCAGCCAGACCACGATCACCCAAGCGAACGTCACCGTTGATCAGGTCCTCAACGCGATGCGGACCGGTGGCGCGTACATCAACGTCCACACCCAACCGAAAAACCCGCAGGGCGAGATGCGTGGGCAGATCCTCACCGGCGGGCTCTAACCTTCGCTCATCGCGTTCCCGGCGGCTTGCGGGCGGCCTCCCTGCGGGCCGCCCGCTCGGCCTTGCGCGCCCGCTGGCGCGCCAGGAAACCTTGCGGCTGCGTGATCGGGCGCTCGCTGCGTTCCACCGTCGTCACCGGCGCCGGCCCGGTCGGCGCCCGGGCGCGTGGCGCCGCCCGGCTGCTCTTGGTGGGCGCCGTTTCCTCGGGGGCGGCGGAACGCAGCACGGGTCGCGCGTTCTCCGTCGCGAACCAGAGCACGCGCCGGACCACCAGCGTCGCGTACGCCCCGGGCGGGAGCGTGAAGGAGAGGTTCACC
>WNFL01116386.1_pt1 | contig 35688 bp, 35 predicted proteins | sample 5400361 | NCBI WGS metagenome assembly WNFL01 (sample SAMN13153351, study PRJNA577476) | soil metagenome | isolation source: 40 cm soil on Douglas fir-dominated hillslope | place: USA:California | collected 2013-09-17
ATCGGTCATCTTCAAATAGAGCAAAGGCGGGTAAATTTGACACCGTTTGCGTTTGCGATCACCGTGGGTGTGGGTGTCGACAAAGCGCAGCTGTATCTGTGTTCCTTCCTTCGTTATACTTCGTTGTACATCGCTCTAGAATGCCGAACACACTTGCAAAGTGCGGTGTGAAAATGTAGGTTCGCCATTCTCGTCCAACTCGGATTTGATGTACATCTAGCACCGGACAGAGTCTCATAGGCCCTATATAGGTGAAAAAAACGTTTCTCAAATGCTGCTTAATGCCGTCAATAACCAACGTGAAGCTGAGCAGCAGAGCGAGGCGAACCTTCAACTGACAACCAACTCGTGTTGATCTCTGACCGCTTATCAGCCCTCAAAACCTCGACTTATTTTGTTTTACCTGGGCCTCGAAGGGCTGTCGTGCATACTCGCGGTAATTATTGAGATAACGCCAGAGTTCAACCGATGAAGCAATGGCGCAGACACCCTCCACCGCTGGTTCAGTGTTCGTAACAAACAAGTCTACTGATATTACAACGTAGGAAATAAACAGAAATAGCTTGGAAAGCAGGAACAACTCGACGCAGAGCAGTCAACCCTAAAATACTGGCTCACCATCCACCTGGTCTCCATCGGAGTCAGAAAACAAACTCTTGACTGGCAATGCTAGGTCGCCTTCACCCTGAACTGAGCGTTTGGTGTTCGATGAAACAATTTGTTCCACGGCTTCGAGATCAACGACATGATTCCCCGCAAATGGTGTCGGTTCGCGTTTCCTGGGAGATTTGGGTTCCATTTCTGACGTCGGTTGTTTCGTGCTAAAGTCGTAAAAACGTGTCGGAGTCCGCTTGCTAACAACGAGATCGGACGGCTCGTCTTGAAAGGCCTGGAAGGATGGCCTTCAATTGCTAGATACACACTAAATAAACATGGTAGCACATACCTCGACGATTGTAGCGGTCAGGGCTTGCATGCGAGCCATCAGCGCCGTGCGAGCCTTGAGCTTTCGAGCACGGTTGGCCTGCCATGCAATTCACCAACCTCAAGTCAGCTCTACATCTTCACTCGCTTTTCCAGGAACTCACCTTGGCCTGTTGTTGAGCCTCGAGCCACCCACGCGGGACACCAGAAGGCAGGAAGCCATGCTGGATGACCTCGAAGGCATGGTTCTATGATCAGAATGGTAAGAATGGCTGTAGGACTGTAAGGGGTCTCGTTAACCAACATTTTGGGGATCGACGGGTAGTTCTGAAGGAATCTGGATTGATTCGGGCTCGAGGCGAGGTACATGACTAGTAATAGTCTCCTGAACCTTCTACATTTCACCACTAGTTAGTACCATGGGTGTAGTCAAGAACGTGACCCACATCCTGAGCAAGTGGGACAGGAGTTTTGTCCAATGGAGGGGCGCCCAATCGGTTCACAGGGGCGTGCTGAGACCTCCTTTGGTGTTGAAATGCGATGGTAGAGGGTGGGATGTCCTACAAGAAAACGTGAGACGAAGAGTGAGTAGAAAGCCTCCGACGAGCACAAGCGCGACTCACGTGGTGGTCAGCGTTGCGGAAGTCCCATTGCAACATACGAACCTTGTTGGCGTGGAAAGGGTGGAGCTGATGGGGGTGACCAGCAACGGACTGGATATGAATGATAACGGCGAGTGCGGCAATGAGCGACTTGAAGAGCATAGTTGTTCGATATGTATGGTACGTGCAGGTGATTAAAGAGGTCGAAAACGAGAGCTGAGGATAGTAGGAGAACAAGTGTGGTTTCAGGGGTAGGGCGGCCTTTATACGTAGAATGACTGGACAACAAAAGGAAAGCAACACGACTATCAAGGACAGATAAGATGAAGGGAGCCGCACACAATCAAGTCCGTTTGCTAGTGGTGAATTCTCCGAAATCGTCAGAGTCCGAATCGTCCCCTTGCTCTACAAGACCTTGGTGCTCATAGCTTCCAGAATGACCGCGATGCGGCTCGACCCCCCGAGGCGTTCGTTCGATATCCTTCTTGGGGTCTTCTCGGTTATCGTCATCTGAATCGCTGGCATTGCCCAGCTCCCAGACGGTCTCCCCTTCTGTACTCCGCCGCGGTCGTAGGGCAATCTCTTCGTTATTTTCACCCCTCTCGTTCTCTCCCGTTTGCGTGTTTAGCAGTCGATGTCTCGCGAGTGGAGCTGGAACACTGCTGGATTGAGTGTTACCGCCAGGGGCAGGATCAGGTTTCTTGAGGGTGAGGAGAACGACTCCCCCAATGAGGGTGACGATAGAGAGGAAAATGAGGAAGAGTGTCTGAATAGAGTGTCCAGTTTAACGTCAAGATAGAAACGATAGTAACTCACCCAAGACTTGTAAGAGTCTACTTCGTCATTGAATATGAGTGAGTTTAGGAAGCCGCTTGCAGTGTACTAAAACGTCTGTGAGCAGACGCAATCGGTCGAGCACTCAGACCTACAATTCCATAGAAGACGGGAACGACGAGAGTAGAATCGTAGATGCGCAAACCACGATTTAGGCATAAAATTTGAGAGACGGCAGTAATCGCCAGGAAGATGACAGTAAAGATGCTCGCTGGGTGGGCAAACTGAAGAGGATCAGCGAAATGCGCAGGGGTAAATAACTAACGCTGACTTGGCTTCCAGCACTCCTTTGAGATATACCGCCTGAGACGAGCTTAACACTGCAAAGTCGCTCAGGAAGGGTGGATGGAGATAGGCCTCCAACATGACACTCACCATACTTTAGCAAATACGAGACATTCACCCGCAAGGCCACCTCCACAGCAAGCCCAGCAGATGCCCAGCGTCCACGCAAGCGTTTTATCATTCTTGTTCATGGACCAAGCCTCAATCTTCTCCCTACTCCAGTGCATGGCGGTATCCCACTGGTCATTCAGGCGCTGAATGAATCCCATAAAACCCTCTGAGTGTCTTCCTCGCTGTCTTGAACCAGTACCGCCTTGTCCAGCGAACGGCAATTCGGAAATGTCCGAGCGCGCGACGAGCACTGCTTCCAATTGCGCAGCTCCGGTGAACAGGAGGAAGAGGGGGAGACACTGGAGCAGAACGAAGTAAAGTAGCCAGCCTGGGCGGCTCCAGAGGCCGATGAGTCGCCCAAGGTCCATTCCATTCTCGAGGCCAGAGTTGATCGAGCCGAAGAGGACGATGCCGACTACTCCAACTGCAACTATGATAGTCCCCTGAATGGTAAGGCTTAGTTGTCTTTCTTAGGCGCGCTTTTAGAACATACGTGGACGTCATTTCTAGTGACTGGCGTCCCAACCAGGAGGCTAAAATAGGTTCATTAGAGACCGCGTAGAATATTGTGTACATACCTTGCAAACAAGAAATTGAAGACCAGACTGGAGCTCCCCAACGGAGCAACGTATTCCGCGCGCATATATTCTAAAGCCAACGTGGAGCCAATTAACTGTGATAATCTGAGACCAATGAGAAAATGAATCAGCGTGCAACACCCGTACTTACATATATAGTGACATTCCAAAAACCCACAGCGGTCGTAGAAAGTCGCGCTTCCGTGACGCTCGAGGCAAGGTCATTGTGCGGACCATATCCAATTTGACAAGATTTAGCCCGCCTGAGCTCTGATAAGTTCATGGCAAATAAACTTGTTCGAGAGTTATGTACCAGCGTTCATTATCGACGCGCCGATAATGATGGCAAAGCCGACGAGGAAACTGAGCACTGGGTTGAGTTCATGGGGAACTCTTATGTCGGGTTCGCGGCTTGGTACAGATGTTCCTGAGGATATAGCAGACGTAGCAGACGTCGTTACACTCGTTGAACTCATTCAACTTTTTGAGAGAGGGCGTCAAAGATGCTAAGTTAAGTTCCTTTATTACCACCGCACCGAGAACGCCGCGCTTCAATTCACAAAAAATTCTATGTCATAGTACGTTGCCGCAGAGGTATCCTGTCCGAAGTCATACTCGCGGTGGGGCCAGAGCGGACATCCACTGAGGAAGTCAAAGGTAATTTAACATGTGACGTTCCTTCCCCATATGGCCCGTAGTAGGCTTGTCTTAAATGAAGAATAAGGCGACAAGAGAGGATCACGGTGATTGGTAGGGTCATCCCACTCCCCTATAGAAGGTTGAGTGCGAATGAACGCAAGGTAGGGCCGACTTACCGCAGAAAATAGAAAGACCTGACATAGGTGATGTGAGAATTGAATCCGGTATACGGGTTTTGGACTTACATCGCCATATCGCCACAGAAGAAGCATGCCAATGTTGAGAGCAATAATGACAAAGTAATAATCGAGGGACCCTCTGATGTGGAATCAGAATTGACAAAGATTACTATCTAGTAATCATCTTCAACCTACCGCACAATAATTTGGAGCAACGGCGGGTGGCTTTGCCGACGCATCTTGCGGCGATAGGTGCTAATCCCTTTCGCACACGCTAAAACACCGAGAATTGTATTATACCCTACCTTTGGTGTTAGTCGTGGTAAATGAGAGTGGAAGGAAGGAATAGACCTAGAAGAATAAGCCTATTTTTGGTTGAGCAGAGCACGGGGCCATGGTAGAGATGACGCTTACCACATTCTGGAGAGAGGAGGCATATGTCAGGGTAGAGGGCCATGCGATATATGGGCCACTTACTTCCAGAATTCAAGCTGGTTTGCCTCGGCTGGCAATATACATTCCCAAAAATGCACGCTGGGAAAGGAAAGAGCCGTTGCTGGACCAGAGGTTAGCTATGAATGGGTAGAAATGGGATCACTATACCCTTCGAATATATTTCTATACCCTCCGACCCCCAAGAGCCATGCCGCTGAAACAATTGCAATGACCCATCTAGAGCTGATGGCCGGTGAGCTATCTATCACGAGTGAAATGTAAGGGCTGACTGACTTGTCCCACAGCACGACTACTCGAGCAGCCATGACACCTGAGATGAAATGAGTGACAACGAAACCACGCGTCCATAAACACGTACATTCAGCTATAGCATTGATAACAAGCACTGTCATAGATAAGTATCTGCACTTGAGCAATATACAGTCGAACTCACAGGGCCATGAGCTCATGTGCATCACGACGACACCTATTTCCGGGCATGATCTTCTCAGAATCTCATATCAAGTGTAGAGACATTGCGTACAGCTTGTAGTACGTCAGTATTCATCACATATTTCAAAAGTATTTAGACCGACAATTGATCAGATGGGGGGGGTTGCATGACGCCTAATCAAGGTTATAAGCAGTGGAACAAGCGGGAGTTCTTGATTCTATGCTCACTGAACACATTAAAGGTGACCACGACCGGACTAACATAACGCAACTAGTGTACGGTCGTCAATCATTCACCACCGCTACCAATTGTGACTCACTATTACGTATATTACCTTGAGTGAAATTTAGTGAACCATAATACGAGAGACACAAAGGCGTTTACTCACGTTGCTGAGCTTCTTCTTGCCCCTCTGGTCAAAACGAATCAGGTTTCACCCATAGACGCGGCCGCCGAACTCACCCAGATATACTCGATCTACTCGCAAAACGTTAGTACCCGTATGATAGACCGCGTTGGTAATACGCACCTCTTGCTCGAGAGAGATTACTGGAGCAGCCGTGGGGCGTCAGTGTGAACATTGAGTCGAGTAATTGGCAGCGCTGAACTTACTGTGATCCCATACGAGCAACATCCAGGCAGATAGGTTGGTGTATCTTATTATATGAGAGCCCTGGATAAGTTGTTGGAGGAGAGCCAGTTGCTCAGAAAAGGAAAGAGGAGCTGAAGACATGAGGGAGTAACGAAGGGGTCTCAGGTGTTTGGATATGGAGGGAGGAAGAAGTGAAGGGCCGATGTGCCACCGAGTCCACCCCTAAGGAAGGAAGGCCGACTCCACATGGCGACCAGTGATGCGACCTCACTTGAGAGGGGGTCCTTTGACCCGCTCAGTTACGCCTTCACGTAAGGGATAATGATTCTGATATAGCCGCCAATAGAATGTTGGTTGGCTGGGGGTACGATATTGCCGCTACGAATGACTCCCGCGGATGGAATACAACTGCACTGAAAATAAGGTATGGCGCTTTGCATGCCCAGCTCTTACCGGACCCACAGGTGACAGGCCCTCCGGGAATCCGGTGAGTTGGTCACTGGGACCGCCTCGAGGCGCGGTGGCTGCGAGATAAGACGGTTGCGACCAGCGGTGAACGGATCGAGTGGTCGAGTGGTCGAGTACGGGTGGAGTACAGTTTGGACGCCGTAGCCTCCGCCACCTGGCCGTGGCCTCCGTCACCTTCTGTGACCTGATCAGGAACAACGAAAAGGTACCATGAGTGTTTTTTTACTTATTCAAGCCCACCAAAGCCCAAACGACCCGGCAGGGCTTGATTCGGCGCTTGATAGTATAGCAGAGCAAATAATGGCAGAGCAGAGAAGAGCTGAGTCAACCCAACCCAGGTTTCTATTGTTTGAGCGCGGACATCCAGCCATCGAATAACGCGTGCCACACTCGGACCAGTGTTCAAGAGATGTCATGTCCAACGTCCAACGTCAATAGAACCTAGCTTGGCCCTTTTGCAGGAAATTTTCATAGAACTGTCATGGTTGTAAATTTCAGGCTTAAACGCCTATCCTGGTGGTAACAAATCCTCCTTCTGTGCTAGTGCTAATGTACAGGTCGCAAGCTCCTACAGTCACATCCTCCGGCGGTGCCCCAACGGGAGTTGAAAGAGAAGTTGAGGATATTTGAATCACCAGATATTATTATAAGGAACCACTGTATCATTTGCTTCGGTTTAAATTTCGAGTCGGTCTCAAAGTGTTCACATGTCAATGAAACAATTTTGGCTCACCTACTCCCTGAATGCGGTGCGCTTGAACCATATGCTCCACGGCTCCACGGCATTGCAGAAAATACACTTTTTATTGACTGGATAGGCACCATCACTTCACATAGGAGAGGGTATCAAATCCCCCTGGAAAGCCGCCATGATTCGGTTGATTCCTACCCACAGCTGGCTAACTACGGGCTACCACGGATTCATAACCAACTCCTAATTTCGCGCGCGCGTCTGCCTCTCCAATGAGATCCTCGTAAAATTCTTTCCCCATGCCAGCCTTGGCACGGTCCACTTCATTGAAAGGACCCCTTACAGCACCGTTGAACTTTTCTCGAACCTCCTTCCGAAACGTGTCGACTGGGTCAATGTGCTCTTTCTCGCATACCCAAGTGAACCACCGATGACCACAAGTGACATGGGTAATCTCGTCCAAGTGAATAATCTCTAGGACCTTGACACTATCCAGATCTCCCGCTCGCCGGAACTTTTCAATTGTTGCTGGGTTCACATCTAGACCTCTTGCTTCATGAACTAAATGGATGATGGCCAAGCGAGCTTTAAAGGACTGAGCGGTCTCGATAGCTGATGACCAGAGCGCGGAATGGATAGGCAAGCTACCATACTCTGTTCCCAGCTCAGAAAGCCTTTGAGAGAGCAGATTGAAGTGTTTCGATTCGTCTAGCGCGACTCGCGTGAAATCTGTGTAGAATTGGTGAGGCAGTGATGAGTCGTTGCCGAAACGCGCAATGATATCCCAACTATCGTTTATGTTAGCTCAAATGAAATGAGACTGTTCAAATTTGCAGAACGCACGCGAGGTCGATCCTAATACAAGGCCGTAAGCACATGGCTACCAGGGCGCATGAAACATATGCGTTAACTTACGCCCACTGTTCTATATTGGCCAGTGCATGCAACATGGCAACCCTCGTCTTTGCACTGCCACCTTTCCCTCTCCTGGCAACCTTCGTGGGATCGACAAGTTGCAAGGTGGACTCACGGGGTGGGACGTCCGGAGGCAGAGGAGCAGATGCACCGCGCCCAAGTGATTTGAGCTTGCCATTTCGGAAGAGTGAAAGCGCGTGCTTGGTCCGTTCCACCTTGAGAGTGGAGGAAGATGTATTGAGAATGAGAACGGCCCACTCGAGCAAGGTCCCTGGTGGAGACTCCACGGGGACGACTGGCTCCGGAGAAGTATTCAAACTAGTGGGTGCAGCGGTATCGGATGAAGGCGTTACTGCTTGGTGGGACGTAGGCAAGTCGGCAAATGCTATGCGTGGTGTAAACCCAAAGGCTCAAGAAGGACGTTATTCGTACCCTCAGAAACCGGCCTTAGCTCGACTAGCTCGCAATGTTCCTCCGTTGGGGCTTCGACCCAAACCTCAGGATTTGACTCCCCATGCAGGATGCGTACTCCATATACGCAAGCACGGAGACCAGTCTCACTTTTCCCGGTTCTCAAGTCGAAGTCGTATCTAGCCCATAATTTAATTCGGCGCAAGACAAGGTCAGGATCGACGCACCGATGCCACGGGCAAACAGCTACGATGTCATCCCCGCAGTCCTCAATCTCTGCATGAGATAGGTCGGCTCCTAAATGAGGACATGTTGCCTCCATTGCGTACATTTGCAGATCTCGGCCATCTTGTATCGAAATATCCAGAATGCTCGATCCAGTTGGGGCTTCTCTTATAGAGGAAACCTCGACCGAGGCTAATCTAAAGAGGAGGAGAGACTTGTATATCGACTTTCCGCTTCGAAGTGTGATCAGGTAACGAGTGTGGGTGTAGAAATATTTGAGGGTCTCCAAACTAGGGCACCACCAAGGTGGATGGGATGACTATCAGATGTAGAAGCTAGAGCACTGTTAATCATACCGAATAAACCTCTCCGTGGAATCGTTAGCCATGTTCTGTGATCGGTTTGTGCCGTGCTCGAGGTCCAAGGTGGAAGCGTTCTACAAAGCGTTCTCGTAACTCTGGCCAACATAATGACGAGGATGTTCCGACTCGGAGTTACATTGTCGTTTTGTCCCAATCAGCCTGCCAGCTGGTGTAGGACTTCCTTTCTCCCACACTACCAGTCAGACGACCAATGTCCTCCTCCACAATCGACCTAAGCGCCGAGCAAGAGGTGACAAGACAACTCCACGAGTGGAATACATCAGCCTTTGGCGGTTTATTTGATCATCTACGAAAGAGGTAGGGTTTCCCTTCAGAACAAGGCACCACGCTCCACTCACGCGTCGACTAGGTGCAGTATAGAGCAGAAGTAGTGCGTGCAAGGTCATTCCGGAGTGCGAGGCGGAAATTCTGAATCTGATATGCACCAGCCTCGATGGCCTTCGAACCCTTTTGCGTGATGGGGAGCAGCGGATGCCTTGTTCGCTCAAATCCGTCAATGATGTCTGGGAATGTGATCTACAACTACTAAGAGAAGGTGGGCAGATCCACTTTGGTGACCTTATTGCACTGATTATAGCATGGGAGAGGTGGACATTCGCGAGCAGCGTCTCGCAATCATTAAAAAGAATTATGAAGATCTTCAAACTCAAGAGGTTAGTGTCGTCATGCTTGTTACTACGACTAGTTATGAACTTCGTCTAGTTCCTGAGACAGCGAAGTAGCGAAGCACTCTACCATTCACTCGGGGATAATATTATGCGATACGAACATTCGAACCAAACTGCTTGGACTGCCTTCAACAACTTGCCTTTGGTACCCCCGACTCCCAGACGCTGGGGACGACGACCAACAACCGCGAACACGCCAGATCACGACTTCGACCGCGCAGGTGATGGCTTCGTTCTCTTGTATACTACACATTCTGATTATGAATCTATACAGATACATCTGTTCGACGATGCCTGTATGATTTGAACAACGCAAGACTAAGGGCTGCCATGAGATTCCGTGTGAGTGCTATCTTACCGAGAGGAAAGCTGGAACATGACAAGCGAGGCGGACAGGATTGTCTGGAGGAAGAAAAGTCTACTGCAGCAGGGGTTAAAGCCCTATACATCAAGATAGGCTCTTTAACCCAGTCAGTGCGCATTGGAAAATTATATCGAGCAAACAGTAGACGCTCTCTTTACCTTTAGGGATATCGCACAACACCTAAATAAAATCGGAAACACTTTAGTCAATGAAGTGGATAAAATTAACACCCATCGGGATTCAGTTCCTCGTCAAGAGTGGTTCGAGAACCACATCTCGACCCTCTGGAAGTCCCCTATATTCCATTATAACATCCGATACAAAGCGCTATGCCGTTATATGGTATTTGGCTTGCCATTCGTTTCGACAGACGAAAATGTGCCCATATACGAGTCCAATCCACGACCGTACGATGTCGCCCGAGTGCTGGTTGCGACTGCGCGGAGTAGAACGAACGCTCCCCCACCCTTGCAAGGGGTTCGACCATCACCAGAAATTCTCCACAGAATCGAGTGTGGCTGGGAAACGAGCTGGGAAAAACTTCCCGATCAGTACCTTCCTCCAGATCTAGACCTCTTCCAGCTTCTTGCGGTAAGTCATGGACTCCTATAGCAAGTTCCGCCTGTGGCTGACTCGGACAACCTTTGAAGCACTTTTTTTCCTCCCTCCCTCAGCCATTCATCCAGCTAGACCAGGAACTCAGGGCTGAGATTGCCCACCAGTTCAATAAAACAACCCGATGGACCCAAGACCCACACCTCGAGACGTTGGGTAAAGTTTTCGGGAAAGCAACGAGTTCGGACGAGAAGAGGCTCCTCGCCAGGTTATGTAAGTTGCTTGAGCGCCATCCCGCAGAGTGCAGTCGGATATTTGTCAAGCCATTGTTCCGTTTAGAGGTGCGTGTGATAAACGATTTCACGGCCTATGGATCCTGAATGCTAATGCTGGTTGATAGGGTCAGGATCTGGAATTCATGCTCTTCGCACTGATCCATTCTTGGAGAAATTTCCACGCCCATACCACCCCACGTACTGCTCCTCTCCCTCTCGAGGCACCTGACTCCTACACAGAAACCTATAGGTAAGTGATGGTCCCTTAGTAGTCAACGCTGATGCAAAGCGCGGGTATCAGGGGTCAAGATTATTATTATCAACCTTCAACGTCTTCGCCTGTTGCGGCTACCATGATGGGTGCTTCAACGTGGCCACAGTCGCCCGTTCATATTAGCAACCCAAGACACTCGCGCAATGAGGCGAGTGAGGTTCAATTACAACCAACTCGCCACCTCGGAAATTGAGGTGCAATGTTGGGATAGGGCAGCTCGCGGTGATCGCCGTAGTTGAGCGGATCAAGTCTATAGAGCCTTATTATGGACAGGGATTATGGCTAACCTTATTGATATCTCCGCCAGTCATGTCAAAAGTGGCGGTCGTCGTTCTGTGAATAATACGAAGCGGTTTCAGGGCAATTTCCTTTGAAGAATCGAAAACCTCTCTGAAAACATCTCATAGGTGCAGCCGAGGGCAAAAGGTAACCAAGGTTCACAAAGGGTATTAGTGTGTTCCCTAATGAGCTGGCTTGCCTCTCGCAGACTATCAGCTAGAATCCTGACAGTTCTGAAAAGCATGCGATCGGTTACTCGGATTAGTATACATGGGATTAATGGAGGCCTTTCCTTTGATTGTAAGGCATGATACAACGAAATGATTAAAGGGCCACCCAGAAGATGAGGCTCCATACGATTCGTGTGAGCTCTCATTCCAGAAACCCGTACAACCTGGAGTGTATACAGACCCATGGCATAAAAATCAACTACATGGGGTAACTCTTGCATTCCGCCATAAAAGGCCCTACGGTGTTGCATACAATTTTGTCACAGGGATGTGGGTGGGAATAGGTGGGGGTCCCTGTCGCTCCCAACTCCCATCCGGAAGCCTCCGTGCCCTCCATGTTTTCTTTGGTTCGAGCAGCCGACTAAACTGAAATCCAGAGCAGCTAAGCACACCCAAGTATTCAAACACCTCCAGTGTTGGACAGGCAGGGACGAAACACTCCTTTAGAAGCCGCTCAGGGGGGTACTCGGTGTGTATGAAGTGGTAATATTCCACCCAAATTGCTACCCACTTCAATTTGGGGAGGGTTACAGCCGCTGCCGCAGGAGGATTGTGGAATTCCTGCCCTGAAAGGTGATCAGGAGATCGGGCTCCCAACCAAAGCCAAGGGGCACATGCGGACGTGACTAGTGTCAATTGTTCAAGATCCTGAAGGAAGGGAGCCAAAGCAGGTAAGAATGAGTAAAAATTTTCAGGAACGAGGAGTTTTAGGCTAGTGATCTGCGCACGAGTCTGGGAGAGTGCGTTGAGAAGCATCCAGGGACTTTCTTCCCTAGAGGAAAGAACTTCCACATAGGTCGTGACTGGTCGTTTGGGTATCAGCCTCTTGGCTAGCCGGTGGTCGCACGTCACACTGCGCAGTGCAGGTAGGTCTGAGTCGTGAAGTGACATCGCCGCGAGATCGTGATGGAGGAGAACACAAATGGTGGTAATCGACGTCCATTGCTTGAGTGTATCCAAAATCGCCGATCTGGCTCCATATAGATGATTTTTAATGGTAAGTTTGGAGAGCTTGGGGAGTTTAATCAACCCGCCTTGCATGACCGAGTCAATAGTACCATCGAACAAACCAATTTCAAGGGTTTCTATTGTTGAAGCAAATATTGTGAGGAGGCGACGAGTTGTTTGCAAGTCGGTATGGGTGAGTTTGAGGACAGTAACATGGGATAATGGTAGGGGCTTCGTCGACGGATGGAACCGGCAAAAATGTACCACAAGTGTACGAAGGGTTAATAATCCAAATATGATCGCCTGCTGCGCTTTGTTGATAGGTGCATTGTGCAACGAAAGAACCTGAATGTTTGGAATTGTAGGAAGGACGGAAAGTACTGCGTTAAGTCGCCACTTTTCGGCCCAGTTCTGCTCCAACCCTCTCCAGTGGACCTCGGTGGCCGAGCGGAGATGCAAGCGATCCTTGCGTTTCCATCCTGTGGATATCACACGGTAATTATCTATGTTCACCACAGTGGACGGTGGGTTTAAATAAACGATGGAAAATAAGCGCGTGCAGGTCTTTGCGAGTGAACGCTGGTCTTTCGGGGAAAGTAGGCCACAGATGGCAACCCAAAGCTCTACTGGAAGACGAATCTGTCGATTAACCAGTTAAATTGGGTTCCCAAAGCCTTTTCACTTCCAAGTACGTGATACTCACATCATTCACACCATTCTGAAGGCTATGGCCAACAGCACGCCGCGTTCCCATGATCCTTGATAGGATATCGGCCATTTGTGACTTCTAGCACGTAATGCGCAGCGTTGGCTATCACAAGGTGTAGATTGTATCTCTGCTTTGTTAAGCGGTGCTTTGAGGCGGATAGCGACTGCACCAATGCTTGATGCATGACATGATGCTCAGAGCCACAAACACTCTGACCCGGCTTTGGGTATTAAACTAATGGATCAGTCTCTCCGGTGCTTGACGCTAGCAGCACACAGACTGGTGCAGATTAATCCAGGGCATCCAGGGTCGCGGCGGAGAGGGACGAGTTGGGAGAACAGCTCAAATACGGCCGTTCCCTTCCTTGCTATGGTGTCCTCGTGATCATGAGATGGGACGAACTTCGCGACCGTCTCCTCCCCGTTTACCATCGCTTCCTTTTGCAAGTCCCTGATCTGTTGAATGGGAACATGTGAAAATGAGTCCCATACTCGGATGTGTCGCAACCAGCTGCCTAATAGGAGATTAATATTGCTTATCAATGAAGTACATTTGCCACCATACCTCAACATGGGTCATTATATCGACAAGTACAACAGAGCACTCAAGGATGAGATCCATCTTAACCCTCGTGGTAACCAGGTCAGGCCCGTCGATAGACTTACCTCCCCTCGCACGCACTCTGCATGTTCCACTATAATCTCTCGATGTGCTCGACTGGACTCCCTCCTAGACAAATAAGAGAGCTATATAAGGGTGATATTAGTGGCGGATGTTGGTCCACTGTGCGTAAAGATGGTGTCCAGGCAGTATAAATGGTTACTGTTGAGTGTTGAGTTTGTGTGTTGAGTATGACGTTTGTTCTCCTGAACCACTGTACCTCACATCCGATCGCCTTCCGTGGTTAATTGGGACGATGGGTAGCGCGGCCTCCCCGTTTATTGTACGTGTGGACACTGCTCCGCTACGAGCCTTCTTACATATAGATTAGATATCGTTTAGCCATAGCGTACTCAAAACCTTGATACGTTTAACCGTGCTTACTGTATAAAAGCACGACCTCTAGGTATGAATGCATAGAGTTTTCGCATGCATCCCCTATATTTCGTCACACATCTATCCACAGAACCACGACCTTCACTTCTTCCGTATCTCGCAGAGATACCAACAAATGAGCCCATGACCCCTAGCTGTCAATAATCAAATCCTGAGATTTGATTCGCCTCGACTACAACGATCGTTGTAGGCCGTCTTATCCCAAATTTGCCATTGTGGGGAGAAATTTCACATGGTTACCAAAATAAACAGGCGATCGTCGCCACAGGAACCATTATCAATATTTGTAGTCATATCAGGCACGGAGGTCGAAGATTGATGAGAATAATCATGACCCTTGATACCTGCGCTTCGTCTTATCGCGTACCTGTAGAATTCCCTGGAGAAGTCGGGCGGGAGAGGTACCGTTTGTGGCGTGAATTGAAATGTCTCCAAGACGATCTGCATGATCTCGGGTCCGGGCCCATTTTAACTGGCACTTGGTACGGATTTATCAGTCATGCGCACATCAACCATATGCACCTCTGTACGAAATATTGGCTTGGTATGCCAATACCTCTTTGGTTTGGCCCTTACACAACTTGACAGGAATCACCTGCTAGTCCGAACTTTTTGCTTCCTCGAACACGCATCCGACGCTCCAGGGTCCATCATCGTATTGGACCGGCCAATTTCGGGCTGAGCTCCGGACCTACCTCAGGGGTTGTTGGGCGGAGAGCAAGGGGGACCGAGATTCAGAAGGCTCATATGAGATCTAAAACACCTCATATGGCTCACTCTCGACGTGCCTCTGCTTTTAGCCACATGCAGACGGATAGCTGATTGCAGAAGGCTCATTGCCGGCGAAAGAGGCCTGAAAGTTCTGGAAGGCAAGCAATCGGTGGCTTAGATAATAATACAACATATTTAGTGGACCACCCGTGTGACATATGTACCTTGTTCCTTGGGTCGTGAGCACATGACGAGGGGTAAATGGCTTGCAATTTGAAAGTACTCCCGAGGGTGAGGATTGGTTGGAGGCACGTTAGATGTGGCTGGGTCCAACTCGTATATCATGAAATAAGTTAGACTAACAGCAGTATCCAAATAAAGCCCTTACAGTTACTTGGTTGTCCATAACATAGTATATTATCAGAGTACCTGCTAGATCAAAGTCAACTTGTGCAAGGATTCTGGGCGCCATCGAAGACCAAGGAATTGGATAGATTCATTACGAGGATATATCATGGCCACTAACGCGTCTGGGACGCGTCCCAAGGACTACTATCTCGCGCTATTCGCACATTTCGGACTACCGTGGCGTTGAACGACGCGCCTTGAACGTATTGACTGCGAACTGAAAGGACGACCTGCCACTGAGTGCCAGGCATACTAAAGATTGCTCGGCCTGTCGCCGAGCTCGTTCGACTTACCCTTCTCCTGATCAAGGGTGACCAATAATCCACGCAGAACCACGATGAAACAATCAAAACATGCTCAATATATGTGGGAATATGAGCGAGTGGTCGATAGGTGCGCTTCTCCACCTAACAACACGTACCGAGACACGCCTTCGTCGCCTTCCAGGATCCAGTACAACGTCTCTGGTGATTCGCTTTGTCCGAAGTCGGATGAGAACTCGAACCCGAGTGCGTACGCCCGCGAGACATGGCGTCTTCATTGTATTCTCCACGTGTTTCTGACATGGAATCCATACGCAAGGGAGTATATTGCACGGCGTCTCGGACAAACGGGCGTGTGTCCACTCCTCGACCGTCACATTCCAGAAGATGAGCAATGTAAGGACTCCCAACGCTGCATTCCTTTAATTTACTCTGCCCGGGTACTTTGGATCGGCCAGGTCTCATCACAGATTTTCTCCACACGGAGGAGGCAAAGATAAAATCGGACAGGGTTTCCTGATCGTCTAAGAGTGAACGCGCGTAGTACGTTCCAACACGAAAATCTTGCATGACGTGTCCTAATTGTCTCCTGAAATCTTGTATGCCCAACTTTTGTTAAAGGTAATGCAAACACTGTTGACTGAAGGGTTGAGCAATTTGTGGGGAATTACAATAATTCCAAAGTCATGAGTTAAACTTGACGACATTCACGTAGCCTTAAGTGAGTGAGTGAGAGAGGAAAGGGGCGTATTTGTTGGACGCAATCTCGTCATTCTGCTCTCGAGCGATCGGCGGATCTCGATCTCGACGCTCTAAGTACGCGAGTCTTGCAGATAGAGGCAACCTAGAGGATTTATGAGGGTTTATCGCGGCTATAAACGCGTGCAGAACGCGTTCCAGACACCGATATCGCGCATCATCAGCTGGCCCCAAGCGCCGAAGACCGCGCTTGTGCACTCCGGCGGCCAAGTTGCTATGCAGAACCAGAGTCTACCACATGGGGTTGGGTACAAGGTGTGTGTTGATGGTCGGGGCCAATCGGAGCTGGTCTGGTGGACAGCCAGCTGAAACTGGCGTGGCGGATTTCGCGTTACATGGCCAGGTTGTTCGCCGCCGGGTTCGTGGGTTCGTGAGTAAACCATTATATTGACTTAACCTGGCTGGGAATATTTCCCTGTCTCTTGTGGCTTGCGGTCGCGGTCTGGACGAAGCTAGAGCCTAGCAGCAAAGGCGACCTGCGATCTGCGATTCGATCGACTGGATAAGACATTACAATCTCGCCAGTACCCTCGCCAGCACCTCTACGTCAAAGTGGTCGGCGGCTAATGGATGCCATGACAGAAAACACTGGAGGACTGGAGGGACTGGAGGGACTGGAGGACGTGGTTCTGGGAAGGATGGAGTCAGGCGTTGATATAGCTTTTGTTAGGCTGTTTCATGGTTATTAGATTAGTATTTAAGTATTTAAGTATTTATTTAGCAACACGGTTATCTTGAACATTAACCGACTGCTTCGACTGCTTCTGAGACATTGGGACATTGGGCACAATTGGGAATGACGACGATGAGCGAGTACCCGCGTTGGCAGCCTCCAAATCCTGGACGAGCCGACTATTGTGTCTGCGACGGGGGCTACAGCGAGGGACATACGCCGACGCACGGAGGGACTGTTACGACTGGTTATGAGTTCGATCTCATCCCGAAAGTCGCCGTGACATCCGACGACGACGACGACGAGTTTGTGGTTGTTCCAATTCCACCCACGACAGCGACCACCACCTTTTCTACCACAACAACCACTCCTCAACTTCGCACTCCAACTTCACTCCCCCCCGACCCCTCAAGGTCTCCCTCTCCGTCCCGCTCGTCCACACCCCGCCCGTTGTCCATGCCTCCTCAGGCATACGTCCAGNNGCTCCAGCTGTCCAGCCGGACCCCTCCCGCGAGTCTCGCCAGGCCCCAGACAATTACCAAAATGGTTCTCGCTCTCATAGAGAACATCGTTCAGGCCGCTCCTCTACCCGTATCATCGGCAATTACACGATGACCAAGACCCTCGGTGCAGGCAGCATGGGCAAGGTCAAGCTAGCCACCCACAACAACACCGGCGAAAAGGTGATACTTGTATCTATATCACCACTCTCTATCTCTTCTAATCTTCCTCTTCAACCACTTTCCTGCTCAATTCCCAAATTTCTAGCTTGCTATCAAAATCGTCCCTCGTCCAGGCGGCAGTAACAACCCCCCCCACGCGCCCACCGCATCCTTTCTTGCAAAACAAGCATCGAAGGATGCTTCGAAGGAAATCCGCACCGTCCGCGAGGCGGCCCTTTCGATGCTCCTCTTCCATCCGTACATCTGTGGCATGCGAGAGCTCATCGTCCAGCCCGCCTACTACTACATGGTCTTCGAATTCGTAAATGGCGGCCAGATGCTCGACTATATAATTTCCCACGGCCGCCTCCGCGAACGCGTCGCTAGGAAATTTGCAAGACAAATTGGGAGCGCCCTCCAGTACTGCCACAAAAATAACGTCGTTCACAGAGGTACGATCGATCCACGTATTCCTATGCTGCCCCCCTACTTACCCAACCCCAGACCTGAAGATTGAAAACATCCTCATCTCCGAGACGGGTAATATTAAAATCATCGACTTTGGCCTCTCGAACCTCTACAACCCTGCTACCCACCTCTCCACCTTTTGTGGTTCACTCTACTTTGCCGCACCCGAGTTGCTCAACGCCAAGGTGTACACTGGCCCGGAAGTCGACATCTGGTCCTTCGGTGTCGTCCTTTATGTCCTCGTTTGCGGCAAAGTCCCCTTTGACGACCAGCACATGCCTGCGCTGCACGCTAAAATTAAGCGCGGCGTTGTCGATTACCCAGTTTGGCTGAGTGCAGGTACGTCTGGCTTTCTCATTATTTTGTCCATATCGGCTGACCACCAGCACAGAATGCAAACATCTCCTCTCGCGAATGCTCGTCACAAATCCCAGCCTTCGCGCAACGCTCACGGAAGTGATGCATCACCCATGGATGCAGCGAGGGTACACCGGGCCCTCAGACTCGCACCTGCCCGAGCGCGAGCCCCTCCGACAGACGGACATTGACATGGCCGTGGTGAAGATGATGACGGGGTTTGAGTTTGGTGAACCGCGCGACATTGAGCGCAAGTTGCGCGACGTGCTCGAGTCAGAGTCATACAAACGCTCAGTGGACCTCTGGGAGCGCCGTCGGGTCGCCAAGGCGAGCAGCACCTGGGGCCGCGCTGGGGAGTCGCCTTCTTCGTCGACCACAGCGTTTAACTCTATGCAGAGCTTGCGCGATCTGGGTTACGAGAGCCCCGCATCGCCCACGAAGAAAAACACAAGCTCGCGGCGGTTTTCTGGGTTTGATTTTTACAGGAAGAAGCTCTTCTCGCCCGGGTCATCGCCCCCCACCACGCCGAGATCAAAATCGCCGCCTGGGTCGAGTCCATACGGCGTCCCTCTCGGTATACAAGGAGCTGGCGAGGGAGGACAGAGGGGGGAACCCTCTGATCCGACTAAGGGCTTCCACCCGCTCATTTCAATATATTTCCTTTGCAAAGAGAAGATAGAACGCGAGAGAATTTACGGACCGACCTTTGCTAGCTCGCAGATCTCGCTCAACGCACTGCAGGGTAACGCCCAGCACCAGGCTGCAAATACTGGTGCCGAGGTCCCTGCTCCACCGCCGAGCGCATACAAACCCGCCCTTACACCAAAATCCATCCCGCAACCGATTCAAGTGCCACCGGGTGTACAGAGGGCCGAGTACAACAACAATCTGCCTATGCACGTTCCTCGCGTACCCGTCCCAGAAGCAACACACTTCTCCGGCACGTCATACGACACGCCCGTCCCTGCTTCGCCCAACGCTGGTGCGATCGTTCACCCTCAGCCGCGTGCACGAGCGACGGATCTCCCTGAACAACCCACAACGCCCACATCGTCACATACCGCCAACTATGGCGCGGTAGGCGCACCCCCTCCATCGTCCTTGTCTCCCACCGCACCTGCGCCTGCGAAGCATCGGCGGAGCCACTCGAGCGGGACGCGCCCAACGGTTCCGCGAGGGTGGGACAGTCCCGGCCCTAACGCCGGGTCCCCGGGCACCAGCAATAAGCCGAGCACGGTGCAGGAGGGCGACGGGGAGGGTAGGCTGCCCGAGGGGAGCAAGACCGCTGGGCCTACTAGCGCAACTTTTGCTGAGCGTGAGCGCGAACGGTATAGGACCGAGGCTGAACCAAGGTGGTCGGAACATGTTCACCGTGAGGAGGTGCACGGGCACCCGCAACAGCAGCATACGCGCGAGGGTAGCACGTTGCGCAGCAAGTTTGGGAGTCTGCTCCGCAAGGATGGTGGACTTGGGCGACGGTCGAGCGTCCTTCGTGGCGCGCGACCCAGCACTGAAGTGGGGACTATTGTGGCGAAGGAAGAAGAGAAGGATCGGGAGAAAGAGAACGTTCCCCCAAGCACCAACGCGAACGCCGCGAAGAAAGAGAGAGAAATTGTCGACTCGGGTGCGCAGACGGACGTTGAGGGTGGCCCGCGCCTCACGCTGAGCGCCAGCCAGCCCATTGGACAGGCGCACCGACGCGCTGCGACCATTCTGGACCCCATGGGCCGCCCCGGGCGACACGAGCGGCGGAGTTCGATGGGTGCTGGGCTCGGGTTCCCGTTCGTTGGCACGCTTGGCCGTAGGCCGAAGACGGGTGCTGCAACGACGGAGGACCCGACGCCCTCCTCTGCGATTGCCGAAGGGAAAGAAAAGGAGGGCGAGAAAACTGACCTCGAGGCGAATGAGACGGAGACGGAGAGGGAGGAGAGGATATCCTCTGAGGAGGCGACTGTTAAGCCTGTCTATCTCAAGGGTCTGTTTAGGTGCGCGCTCATTTTTCGTACTATGGTTAGATTGTTCCTGACGAGGTTGGTCGTTTTTTATTTGTGTCAGTGTTGCCACTACGTCGACAAAACCGCCTGGGGTCATCAAGATGGACATCCGCCGTGTGTTGGACCGGATGCAGGTGCAGTACCGCGAGATCAAAGGCGGGTTCGAGTGCCTGCATATGCCGTCGATCGACCTTGCCTCTGTCATCGCCGACGCGCAGGCGCACCAACAACACACGCAAGAGACGGGCTCAAGGCGACTCACGCGGAAGGCATCCAAGTTGTCGTTTGGTTCTAGGAGGAAGGAAAAGGATGTGGGCAGCGTGAGGGAGGACAAGCAACCCGCTGCACAGCCGGCGGTGGTCATCAAGGATGGTGACCAGGACGAGCAGGGTGAACGGCAGGGGAACAATGTCACCTCTATCAGCGGTGGATCGTCGTCATTCTTCAATATCATCCCTTCGCAGGAGCTCCCTGGTGTTGGTGGCGATCAGCAGCAGAAACCTGCTGGACCAACCGAGTCGGTCACAGTAAAAACGAACAGATCGACCCATTCTCTTGAGAACCTGCCTGAGCAGCACCCCGGCACTGCGGTCATCCCTCAGGAGCAAGACCCCAACCTCCTCTCCCCCTCGCAGTCGGTACAAGCAGGTGCAGACTCCACCGCGCCGCGACCTGTCTCCCCGACTCGGAACAAGTTCCTTCCCCCCATCCCGCGTGACTTTGCTGTTCAGCAGAAGCAGGAACAGCAGAAAACCCAAGGAACGTCCACAGGCAAGACTTCTGGTACTGTTGGGAGCAGTGCCCCGCCGACGTCGTTCGCGTTCGTAGGCCCACCCACACCTACTCCGGGATCGGGACCCAGTGGCTCGATCACCATCGACGACCTATTCGAAATGAGCTCTGGCAGCGAACTGGTAGTGCGATTTGAGATTAATATCCTCAAGGTGCCTCTCCTCCCGCTGCACGGTATCCAATTCCGGCGTGTTGGCGGTGACGGGTGGCAATACCAGATGCTCGCGCGGAGGGTACTCACAGAGCTCAAGCTATAATGACTGTGATAGCCTGCTCTTGGTACCTCAGTCTCCGTTTCCTTTTCCCCACCTTGGCTCCAGCTCTCTATTATAGTACGATTACTTCTTCTGTGAATGAACCTCTATGGCTCGTCTCATCCTCTCGGTCGGTACCCCGTTCGTCCCTTCTCGTCGTTATTGCTACGTACTACTACTATCAGAATGGCCATCTTTACCCTCTCCTCTCGTCATTTTTTTTGAAAGCACAGACTCGCATTGCCCTTACCTATGCCCATCCAGCGTTATTAAAGCAAGTATCGATGTGTTAGACGGTTTTGTTTGGTATTTTTCCTATTGGTGGATGGCGAATGAATTTGGATCGATTGATCGGCTTTCCCAAGTGAAAGGATGGGGCCCGTTCATGAAGGAGCTAAGTGAAATATTCTTGCAGTGCTGCACCCTTCGTCCGTCTGATACGAACACATATCCACTGGTAAAATCAACTGCTGCAAACTTGGTGACTGTTAAAAGCCCATTGGTATTTCGACCCCTTTTCCCACTCAATTAAGTCACCTGGTTTTCTTATCTAAATGTCCCAAACATTCTTTGAGACAAAATCGTGCTGATACTAAAACACGCACAACGAACACCTATTGGAAGAGAGACGTGGTCACATTACTCACTTCCACCTTAACCTGGTGGTGAAGGGCTATGTTGTTGCGCACCTTGTGACATACGATTTGGGGTCTAGTGTTACAATAGTCCATATCAAGTCCATTTACCTCCCTCGCTGGGAGAAGGGTGGATTACATTCACATTCCAAAAGATACGACACCGACTTTTACAATGGTGTGTCCCATTACATTAGTAGTTAGCTGTTCAGCGTGCACAAACTGCTCCCTACTCTTACCCAGACCCGATCATTGCATTTCTTCGTCGTCGACAGAGGGCATGTTTCCTTCTCCGTCGCCCCAAGGTCTCCCTCGGATTCGAAATCGAAGTCATGATATTTACTTCCGACTAGAATGATGGGGAGCACCCTTGTGATCTGTCTCCCACAGGCCATAGGCAGGACATAGAACTTGCCGAGATAATGTGCTATTGTTTGGGTAATGAGGTGGAGTTGGAATCATGCGTCACGTTAGTCGCGCAAGTCTCATGATTCACGACTTCCGGCGTTACCACACAAAGCAAAGCAACTTGCTCCCGGACCATCCGAAACGCCGCCTTACAATGCTCATCTGCGACTGGGAACTGGAAATTCAGTACAACCCAGAAGAACTACACGAGCCATATGAGCTCTACTTCTTCCTTGGGCCCGTTCCACCATCCGTTGCACAGTGGAGGGATTCTCCATTACGACTCTTCGAACCCATAACGTCTCACGCACATGAGACAACTACAGAATTTCGTGACCTGAATGGGTACCTTGAGAGTCGTTACAGCGACAAACTGAAGGATGATGATGTAATTCCGAATCTCCGCAAGGATCTGTCTTGGGGAGTTAAGAAGGTGAAGTCCCACCGCGCATTGACCTGCAGATTCTCATTTCAGTACAGCCCTTCCTCAACGAGAAGATTGAAAACTCGAAGCTGAAATTATTGAAGGTTTCCGTGAATGGGCCGGATGGTACAATCGTGCTAAGCGATAAGGCATCCTACCAATGACTGACTATCGCACGTTTGTAACCCATGTTCCCCCTACTGAGAATCAATGAATGTACAATGTACCGACTGCTTTTACCAAATTGACATTTCTTCTTTATCAGTCACATGTTCTTTACATTTGGAAATACTCTGGACTTCAGAGATGGTAGGGCTCATGGCCGAGGGCCGAGGGATGCACCCCATCCTTGCCAGAGGGGATATTGTGGCGAATTGGGAGAGCTTCGACATTGCCTCCGCACCTGAGGTCATCACTACTATCTCGCGAACTTCAAGTCCCGCAACAGGCACGACCGTTCCATCGATCTGCTAGCAAGCAATCGTCGGCCCCCGCGTCAAGGAACCTGAGCGCGCCAGTGAATATGGTCTAGGATATGCTTCTCAACTTGTGGCCAAAGCCCATTTGGTCAAACGCATCGTCCAAGACATTGCGCCATCCAGGGCGGAGTTGACCAATTCACTGTCCAATCAGGTGAGGGACGAACTCCACTGTGCGACGTCCTCAGGAACTGTACAGAGGAAATGAGGAGAACGAACTTTAGTTTGAACTGGAACTTCTTGACACGGAAGGGGAGGGAATGAACCGATCGAGGCGCTGAGGTGCGGTAAGAGTCTCGGAAGCACAGTCAGTGGGGGGTTGGGCAACTGGGTGAGGGGCCTGAACACTGATATCTGCTGCTTTAAAGACGACCTGTGCAGCCTCTGGTACACTCGCGGCTACGAGAGTCGTGGCAGGCATCACAGCAATACCGCGACCGCGATTGTTGGGGTCCTACAACCCCCTCAACCTTCACTTGAATCATTGCCTTAGGGATTCTCGACACCCATGAACTCAGGATAGGTAGCCTGGAATTTGACAACGCCTCCATTCTTCCAGGAGGGGAGTGAGGTGTAGAGTTCTCCTATCAGATTTATTGCCCATATTCGCAAGAGCGGAGAAATTGACCCGTGTTGACGAATAGAGAATCACTTTGCTGAGAAATCCGGACTCCTGGATGGAGCGCTTGCCAGAAGTGCGAGTTGACACTCAACCTGATCACATCCGTCGGCAAAGGGGGAAACGTGCAGGAAAGTCAACTTGTATTGATATGGTGAAGCATAAAGAGCGGATCGCGGCCTATGGAACAATCAATGAATCACTACCAACTGGTGTGGAGCTGAAGAGGACACGTACTTGCAGAGGTTGGGATGGTCCATATATATATCCGCGATCTCCCAGTTCAGTTGTGCATCCAATCGTGGACGGTTTCCAGACTGTTGGCCTCTGGAGCGTTGTTCAACATTGACTGAACACAATAGAAGTAGGAAATGAACTACAGTAGGTACCTCATTACAATGACACTATGAAAAGCCTCCGATTCACCATGCGCCGCCGCTTTGATCATATGCATGGAACAAATGTCCATCGTCCCAATCACAAGTTTGTAGCATCACTCCAAGTGTGACAGGTGACCATACTAAATTGTATGTCTGTAAGATTCACCAGAGCGGACTCCTTTGCCGGATGGGAACGCCTGAATAACACAGTTGCATGTTACAGCAGCGAAAAATGTCGGAGTGGTCGAGTGTGTGACTAGCCAATGCAATGCTGCGAGTATCCTAACTACTGCTTGAGAGAACGATGGGTTTCTTGTGAGTCTAGCGTTAATTTCAAACAATATGGGCTGTGGTCGGGTAGCAAAGTGAGTCCCAGTGCCCAACGATCTTGAGCGTTCATTATTGTGGCGTCTTGAATGCCATGCATTTCCCTTTCCCGACTCGACGTTCTCACCCTGTGCTGTTCAAAAGTCGTTCTCGGTACTTCAGAGCTTCAACGAGGTAACTGGATCTAATCAGATAGCCGCTAGGACGTGAGCGACATCCCGGCCGGGTATGCCCTGACTTGTGATCCGTGATGTGTGCTTCCACGACCTCGTCCCAACCACCGCAGTGTGTTTCTGTGGAATATCTCAAGGAATCCGAGCGACCTGGAAAATGGCTTCTTACGACCAAACACCAACGGTGGACAGGGGTTCAACTTCTCCTGTGCACGGCTTGGTGAACGCCACCTCCGCTAACGCCTCTCAGTACTCTTACGACCCACTTGACCGCTCTCATTACGACAATCATATGAGAACTGGTGTTCCGAGAGAGGATCCCATCCTAAGCGCCTCGTCAACCGACTCTGACACCAAAGAAAGCCACCCTCCACCCGTGCCGCCTAAAGACGGCTTATATCAACGCTCTGCGCTCATTCAGCAAACCCGTATCGAAGACTACAAACTCCTTCCGCCTGATATCCCGATCGATTCCGAGGAAGACGGTCCAGCCGCTCAAGAGCATGAGCCCGTCGTCCGCGAATCGCTTTCTGAGTTCAGTAGTAGAGAATCGAGAAGACCACGGGCTGCTTCAGCTGCAGAGCTCAGAGCTCCACGACCGCCGCCGCGCAGCCCAAGTACCCCTACGCTCCGCCGCAGACGAACATCGAGAGAGCGAGACGACGGAAGCTGTCGCCTTGCCTCGCCTCCACCAGGGCTGCGTGAGTCGCACATTCCCTGTGCCTGTCAGTTACTTATCTCAGGAATCGTTCCAGTTCGACCAACCACTTTTTGGAGAAATATTCCCCGTTCTGCTGTCGCAAAGCCCGATTTCTCACCCGTCATCCGAAGGTCGACGTTTATCGCCGCAGGAATACCGGTTGATGGGCCGCTGTCGGGACTCTCTGCTCTTGGTGTCGAAACGCGCGGCCCACCCGCTCCAGTCATCCTCCCTCCAGAACTCATCTAATTGTGCAGAAATTGATTATATCCGGCGTCCACTCTATACCCTGTCTCGCATCTTCCTGATACTTGGAGGATTCTTGGTCATTAGTGTGGCGCCGGCAGCAGCACACGCATCTCCTCAACAAGCGGGTATTGATCCTACTCAAACGACTTCGTCCTTTAACTGGTGGCCGTATCCTTCTTGGGGCGCCTCTTCGCTTTCTGCCCCTGTTCTGATGAGTGCGATCAGCACCACTCTTGCGACTACACAGACTACATTGGCTTCTGTCTCTACCGATCATGTTATTTCCTCTTCTTCGAGTCCAGGTCCAGCCTCCTTTGCGGGATCTGTGACCACTATCAATGAAGAAACCACTGGTACCAGTGGTTCGGTCGGTACAACAATCAAAATCACTGCGCCTTCTGAAAGTACCTCTATCCCTTCCCAAGATGCCTCTACCGCATCCCCACGTCCCGCTGCCTTCAAACCCATTTACCTTCTCCCGGTTACTATCTTAGGTGGCGCCATCTTAGGCGCATGCATAACCGCATTCATTTACTCTCGTTGGTACAGCGTACGCAAGCCCCTACTCGGGGATGACTCGACATCTGCTGGCTTCCCTGCCAACCGAGGGTATCACGGAGCAGAGGAGTGGGAAGACAAAGAAGACAAGAGAGGTGGAGAAGAGAAGCACTTCATCGCTCAACCGGACGATTCGAGTGATGAATTCCGAGCAAGCAGTGGAAGGAGCTCCAATAACAGGCCCAGAGGATATCATTCCAATCGCTTGTCCGCCCTAATGCCTGTACCTGCAGTTGCACGACATTTTACTCAATACTCCGGCCAGTACCCCGAGTTGGATATTTCAAAAGCCAAATCTGGCTTCTCGCGTGCTCGTACTACGCGAACTCGCAGGACGGAGTACGATGATGTCGATAGTTGGTATGCTCGCGAAGGTCATATTGAAGACGATAGTATTGCGGGGTTGTCGGATGAGGAGCCGCCTTCTCCTCATGCGCGGCTCAGTGACTTCCGCAAAACACGAGTAACTACAAGTGGGTTTAGTGGGCAAGGGCTTCCTGACTATGAACAGGACGACCCGGCGCAAAGTCTGTTGCCCACAGGTGTCGACCGTCCAGGGGTCTTCAGACGAAGGGTTACCCCGGTCCATATGCGTGGACATGGACGATTGGATTCTAATACCGCGACCCAGGACGTGCTTCGAGTTCCGGACAGACCATTGGAATTACCTCCCAGTCCCACCTCTGTCTACCCAGAGGATGAACTTCAGAAAGCAACACCGTCTCTCACCCATTCCTCCAACAATCATCCGCCATGGTCTTCTGGATATCAACGTCCTGAAAACTTTCAAGCTCGGGCCGTGCGTTCGCCACCGTCCGAACTCGTCTCTTCCAAACCCTCGTTCAGCAACCCGCCGCGCTTCTCCTTAGTCGGCAATGGCGATTCCCTGGACACCAATCTCATTATGAAAGACGAGCGTGGTCCCCAGGTGCCTCCAAAACGTTCCGGGACGGACTTTGTTGCCTCCGAGTCTGCTTCATCGACGTTTATAAACCCTCCAAATAGGTTCGTTTGTAAACCCGAGCTAGATTCGCAACAGGCATTCAGCAAGGTGAACGATATCCTGAGACGGAGCTGGGATCAAAGGGACGTTGGTGATCGACCCAGCTCCCCCACCGGGTTCGGTGCTATCCTAGATAATCGATTGGGAGTGCAACGGCCGTTGTATGGAGCGCGACCGATGAGAAGCGATGACGGGACAGGACAGGGTCGAGTCAATTTTGGAACAGTCCGGGAGGAAGGTGAAAGTATTGAACAGCGGCTGGCGAATTTGAGACGGAAGGATAACCGTTTTGATCGAATGTGATCACCCGAAACCCACCCATTTGGCGTTACAAGTGCGACTGTCATTCCATCGATGCACACAGGCTATGTATCTATGCATCTTACCCTAGTTGGTGGACTATTCTGATTCTTTAACCCCTTCCTCCGTATTACCTATACTACCTATGATACAATATTGCATTGATGAGACTGTTCCTTTGTCTGTATATACCCCAGAACAACGAGAGTATGAAATCGTAACATGCAATCCATCGTAGCCTCCATCCCGCTTTCGAGCCAGACTACCAATATTGGGCTGCTCCGGTGGTCACTAAAAGTCCGGAGGGCTCAGCAAGTACATCATTTCCTCGCGATATGTGATCAACGTGGGTGGCTGCCGTGTATCCCAAGCGCCAGTTTCTTTCATTATCTTCCCAATATCCTCCGGCGGAACGATGGACTCCATCCACGGCTCCAGGTCTAATCGCTTAAGCGCCTTAAAGTATTCAAATAAGTGGGAGATATGTTCTCTGAGCTTCCATTCGCTGAGGTTGCCTCGGCTATTGCGCCATACGACATAGAAGCAGTGCGGGAGTTCCATATCTGCCCGGAAGACGTCCTCCAGTGGATCCATTCCTTCATCGTTTGCACAAATAATAAAGCTTAATAGCTTGGGGAGGTGAAACTCACTGAGTAAGACATGTGTGAATGGCCCTTCAAGGTAGAACCGTACTAAGTGCGGAAGAGATAGTCCTGTGACGTTTCTGCACACGACATGCGAAGACCGTGGGTTGATAATGCTGAGACTAGTGATGTTCTGGAATGCTTCGCAAAGCCAATGATCTTTTTGTGTCCACTCTTGGGTGGTTATGAACGTTTGAAGGGATTTAACATTTCTTCGACCTCCTTTGGAGTATTGGAGGAGGGAAGGGAGGGATTTGAATTCGGGAAATGCAAGGTCGGAGAAATTTTGAAGATGTAAAAACACAAGGTTTGGTAAATCTTGATAAAAAATTCGCAGTAGGTTCTCATCGAGGCCGACTCTTGCCCCCGCGTAGAGAGAGAGCGACCGCCAACGGGGCAAATGCTTGCCATTTTCCCCAATCAACGTCCTAAGACAACGCGTGACGTTCACCGCATTGGGGTCATATGGTCCCGCGCCCAAAGACTGCGCAAGCTCCCCTAACTTGATGAAGATTGTCATGGGTACCACTCCGCTGTAAGTAATGCAGGCGCGAAGATACCCCATAACGGGAGCAGTGGATGGAATTAAAACCGTTGGTGAGCCCATAGCGCCGTTCCACCATTCATGTCTTGTCTGACCATCCAACCGCACATAGGACCAGAGCCGCGCACAGCAGTAGACGACGGCGTGATACCATGTTTTGCAGACGCGCATCGGTATTGCTAATTTGTATGAGAACTCTTTGTCCACTCCAAAGGAAAATATGAGTGCCAAAACCTCGGGTGGTAGCCGTCGTGCGAGGGATATAAACTGCCGCTCTCTTCGTATTTCCACTTTGTATATCTTCCGCTGTGCTTCCAATTGGTCTGCTCGCTTCCGCAGTTCATCAACCTCAGCTTGAAGCTCCGCCGCTTTTCTTCTGTACTCCTTGATTACCGCCTTCGACATGTTGACCTCGGTTGGGGTCGGAAGATGCGTCCTCAAATTTATGTCGGGTTCTGGACGCGACATGTTACATTCTGGAAAGGCAAAGACGTGAGTAAATTCACGCGACATTTATTTCCACATTCGGCCTGACTGACGACGTTCTAATGAAAACCAAGCTGCCCGGAATGAGGAGTGTTTCAAAATTTATGAAAAATGGGCTTGATGCCGTACTACTGACTCGTTGCGTGGTCGTGGTACAGTCTAAGATTGTGATCAACCTTTACCAACCACAAACAATTTTGTGTGGCAGGTCTATATACGGACAACGAGAAGCTGTATTCTCATTTAAAAACCCACAAAAGCACTACAACTTCTGTTGCTGCGACATCATGTCCGATAGAAAGCGAGTGGCAAAAGATACGCCAATTCGACCTTGAAAAAGGTAGGGTCGACTCAAAGGCGTTACTTCATCATATCATATGACCAAACTATAGGCTATGGAGCCCCACCTAACAACAAATAGAGAGTTCAGTGAATATCCTGGGTCGGTTCTATAGAACACATAGTCGAATATCACGTGGTAATGAATGCAGTGCAAATGTAGTTCAAAGAATTTGACGTATGCCGTCGTCCACTTCACCTGTCTCAAAAGCAGGCTGCAACTGTGAGAAGCGGCACCCATGGTGATTGTCCTCTGACCACACACCACTAGGAGCATGCGTGGTACACCATCGAATTCCCGTTTTTGGCTTTCCAATTTATGTATGAGCACCTATCAGGAGCGCGGGACCTGTCTGTACGGGCCCCAGGATTCAAAATCAACCCTGACCTCCCCTCGTCCCCCGAGCCAACAGATATACGTCCCCACTGGGAGAGTGCGTGCAATGTGGAAGGCAACTTGCAGGTCAAGGCCTATCTCTTGCGGTCGGTAAAGATGGAAGCAAAGGCGGGAAAAGTATTTCAGTTAGAAGACTTTGATTTGTTGCAGGTCAAAGGTTCGGGACTACCAGGACCTTTTGCCAAACACGCCCCAGTCTTCAGGTGAGCACACGCGAATGGGCCCCTAGCAAGTCGTCGCCTCTTCGTCAACCAATTCTCGTAGGCTACTGTCTGCGTTGTGCCGGTAACCATCGTTCGCGATCGCGCTTGCCATGTCGAGTGTCCAACTTGATTGACAAAGCAACTTCTGGCAATGTTTCGCTCGATCCAATCTTTCAAAGAGTGCAGATTTGTTGACTGTTGGGAGCAGCTTGTGCCCATCAGGCTGAAGAAGTATACCGCACGTGGCCGAGTATGGCCGCGACAATGCACGTGGGTGATGCTTGCTTCGCGCGAACTCAAATCGGTCAAGACTAGGCCAAACAGATAAACAACCGTCCGAGAGAATGAAGCGGACCATTACCCATCGTTGAACGCATGGGAACACCGCAAGTAGTTCATGGTCTGGTATGTCTAGCGATCTTAGCGGTCATGTATCTTGTCGGTCTGTCGCGCAGCAACTTGTTCTGATTCGTCGACGTCTCTTACCGTTTCCAACCGGATGTCGACTTAGCCCCCTGTAAACAGTTAAATAGGACTCCCGGACATTCACTAGACTTTTCTCAAGAGCGGAATCGGACCAGTGGGTGGCAGGGAGTGCAGCCTCTTATCATCAAGAATGCCACGATTTGGGTAGGGCGCGGGGAGGAGAGACGGACGTTACCCTGGATCGTCAGGCATTGGTTAGGTGCTTATGGTGCCTCTCAGAAGCAGTTAGGTGACTCACTTCTTCCGCAGAGGGCCCATTAAACGTATGAACAAGAGCCTGAGTTGCCACGAGTACCAGAAGGTAGTATCATCCATGCTCATGGTGGCTGGGCCACTCCGAATATCGACATCCTATATTGGCATTAGAAGAATTCCGAGCGTGTCTTCTGGTCCACATTTTGCTCATATCCTAAAATCGCAAATCCAATCTCCAGCATTCAACGGTACGAACGACAATTACTCACCAAGGCACCACTCAACTTTAAAGGACAATCCGTTGGCAATTCGTTCAAGGAGTCGCTTCAGCCGTAGCTTAGAGCGATGGATTGTCTCGAAACCCGTCAATCCCCTGCTTTTCTTGAACTAAGAGACTGACACCTTTCTGGCAAGTACTAGTGTCGATTATCCGTGGCGGGCGGGACAACGGCGTATCTAGTATTACCTGGTTCCGCTATGGAATCGGTGAAGGGCCAAAACCCGTTTATTACCTCCAAACGTAGTTGTCTCGGCGGCCAAGTGTTCTCCATCAAGCTTCGCCCAACACCAGAATGATCCTTCTGTTTGGTCATTGAACCTCCATACTCAACCACAACACCTACAAAGGCCCTCCTCAATGAGGCCTTTCATTCTATGACTATATCAAAGGGTAATTAACCGGAGCTAGGCATGCTTTGAGAGACGTGATTCACTGTGTAAGCCTTTGGCCGTTGTTTGCTCCCTTTTGAGCTGGTTCTCTTTGACCAAAGATGTATCCATTTTGTCCAGATCCGCATGTCGAACTGGAGTGGAAGTCACGACACGAGTTCCACGCTCTAACATTGGAGATCCGGTTTTCATAACCTGTCTGAGAGTAGCATTTGACGTTGGCGCCTTGTATGTATTAGAATCAGGCGCCATTCACTAGTCCGTGGTCTCCCTTCATGTCCGCATTAATCATCACTGGGCTGTGCGGGTGTCAGGAGGTACTCAAATCGCTAGACTTCGCTCCTTGCTCCTTTCAGATCCTTGTTAAATACGTGGAGAAACGAGTGCATACAGTACGAAATTAAAGCCGCCATGGGCCAAACCTCACTCTTCGTTAGAATCGAGACGAGCGCTGGTTATGAGCACGGCTAGGATAGAATGGGTATATCCGTCCTACCAGTTTATTCTATAATGAGCCGAGTTGGCCCCAACCACATCTGACGTGTGCCCGGCGAGCTCTGGCCTCCGCTCCACTGTGCGTGCGGCCCGGCCCGCGAGATGCAGACGCCCGTCTAGCACGCTCACAAACGCTGAAATCTGAAATCTATGAAATCTATTTCTTTGTATGTTCCCATTCGGGGTTGTTAGCGGTATCGAGTGATCGAGTGGCGCCTGAAGTGTTCGTGCGTCGATTCAAATGCCAGCTATATCTTCTCAATACGGGTTGCTGAGGTGGACCCTCTGGCGAACGTGTGATGGTGGGCGCTTTGAAAGAGTTCCTTTCCATTCTTGTTTGCTCTTCCTTGACTCCTACCCACTGTCGCGTCGCAATTGCTCGCAAACGCGACTGCAGTCTTCATGGCCCTACCGGTCAGCATCCGTCTCATCTCTCACAATATTCGATTCGCTACTTCCTGGCCATCTACTGGCGAGGGTGAGGATATCGCATTCGTTAACAGATTCAATGATCGACTAACAACGCCTTTCAATAGCATTATGGGCGGACCGGAAGCACCTAGTTGTTGCACAGTACCTATATGAGACTCGTTATGTTCCCGAGGCCCTTCTCGGACTGCAGGAGGTCCTCCACTCACAACTCCTTGACCTCCTTGATGGCCTCAACGAGCACTCTGAGCCTACAGACTGGGTATACATCGGAGTCGGTGCAGACGATGGCAAGGAGGGAGGCCAGTACAACCCCATTCTCTACCGCTCCTCGATCTACCGGCTCGTCAAGTTTACAAACGTTTGGCTTAGTGAAACACCAAGTGTACCTTCGAAAGGTTGGGATGCGTGAGGCAGCTTTGATCTTACATATTGCGTCCACTGAACCGGAGTTTCTAGACCATACTGGAATCGTGTGCTCACGATTGGAGAGTTTGAGCACCGCGCAAGTGGCAGGCTTATCTGCGCGATGAACACACACCTCGACGACCTCGGAGTGGTGGCAAGGAAGAGAAGCGCACAGCTTATTGTTGATCGTTCGAAGGGGTTCCTTGATCGTGGCTACGCCGTCACTTTAACCGGAGACTTCAATTCGCAACCGAACGAGGACGCATACCAGACTGTACAAAATAGCCCTAACTCACCATTTGTCGATGCTACGACTTTGTTTTCGGAGACGAGGGACACTCGGAAATATGGACATGTCAAGACCTATACCGGATTTGATTTTGGGGAGCACACCAAGAAACGAATTGATTACCTGTTTCTTGCACCTAGGTATAGCTCCCCTTGGAATGTCAAAGGCGTCGGCATTTTGGAGACACGTTTCGACGATGGTGTTGCGAATAGTGACCACAGGCCAGTGGTCACGGATGTTATTCTGAAGTGAAAGTGGTGTTTTATTACATCAATTTCTATCACTTGCTCATTGCCCCCTCCCCATGTTGAGTAGTATGTGACTCATCACACGTTATGTTTCTCTATTTGTTATTTGGGTTTGTCCTGTGGGTATCCATTGTCTGGTTCATTCATGTATATATAGCACAGTATGTTTGTCCATATATACTACATGGTTGTTTCCCCTCTCTCCCGGCATTAGGTTGGTCGTGCTCGTCCCCAGTTACATTTTAATCAAAGGTATGTAAATAGTCTTTCGAGTGCATTGTTTTATTCTAGGTGCTGTAGTCTTGTTAGTACATGTATATAATATACATTCTTTTCTTTTCAAGTGTGCATGGCAATGTATTTCTAGTGTTTAACCCCCATTCCAGTGAATTCAAATCACACCGATCCGCACTTTGAGATCGGGGGGTGACTGGTCAGAGACAAATTGTCTAGCACGTTCCCTGATTCTCTGATCCCTGAATCGGGATCGAAAGACCGAGTCCTAGACCAGGCAGTTAAACCGATTCTGATACATGGCCCCGCAGATTCCCTGACCCCTGGAGCGTGTCAGAGAGCGGGGCGCCACTGATTCGCTGACCTGCCAGTCTGTATTAAGTGCGTGATCGCGTAGTCCCTTACATTACCGGGAGCTTGAGATGAAATTCCCAAAACCGCCGAACACCTACTTTGCTCCCCTTCACCCACCCGCTGATATTTCCGATTTAAAGATAAAATAATAATCACCATGGATGCGGCGTGATCCAGAGGCAAACCATGACGTCGTAGGTTTGCTCATGCGCGTGGAGGAGGACGTGAGAAGGCCACCAGCGAATATCGCTTTGCCATTGTCACGGAACCATCAATCCCAATGTTCAAATAGTGAATGATTTATATATGGCAGGGTTGCTGAACATACATTCATTGTGATTCCAGGAAACTCATGGTAGAATTAAGACCGCAAAGTAAGTTTATGGTACACAATTTCACGAAAATGCTACAAGGGTATGCCTAAATATACCACGTGCAATGGAACTTGTGGAAACAGCGAACCGCCTCCCCTATCCGTGTCGAGATCGTGCGACGGTACTCAGGGTGCTCGGTATCATCAAACCACTGGGAAAACTCGCGAATCTTAGGGATGATCGGAATAAGTTGGTAGGGCAGAACTGCATCGAGGAGCTTGCAAAGTGCTCTAAGCACAAATTCCTCATCGACTGCAGGTCCACTCAAATTCCGCAATTTTGCTTTTCCCTGTCCTGAACCCTGTGACTTGCCCCCAGGCTGTTGTGATAAATGGAGCGACCATGCCATCGCCATCCAATCCAACCCGCTGAACTCAGAATCGGTCAACTCTCGTTTTTGTTCCTCTTCGTTGAAATATTCCCATGTCAGGATCTGCTCTAGCTCACTCTCTCTTGTGATCAACTTCGTGTCCCCCCGTGGTCTTAGCAGCGGTCGGCGCGATAAGGTGAAGAAGCCTTCAGCGAAGGATCGTCTCCATTCGACTGAGAGTGTTTCAAACCCATCCACGAATACATCTAGTATTGTCCATGCCATCCACAGTTGATGGTCCGGCAGTGTCAAGTTGAACACATCAGATACAACCGTGGAGAGGCAGGGGGGTCAGGATAGGATATTGTGGTTTTCATGTAGTATTCCAGCGCCACCGAGGAGATGGAGATCTCTTGCGATACGAGGAATGAACCCAGGAGGACGAACTCTGTATATTGGTTGACTGTTCCTTGTGTATATCGCGGAAGGGACAGTGCTGCCATCATATTGTGGACTCGGTGGTCACCAAACGACCCCATTGGTAGACCTGATCCATCAGGAATGTCTAGTCGGGCAACCACTCTTGCAGCCAGCCTCGACGAAGGATTTTTCAGTCCTAGATTCCCTTTCTTCAGTTCCTGTAATGTGTCTGAAGGTACGTGTTTGGAAAGGACGAATAGGATGGCAAAAAAGTTTGGATCCGGGTTCTCACTGGCTCCAAGCTGAAGGTCGTAGTTGTTGAGCATTTCTTCCAGAAAAGCGTGCGCTCCATTGGGCTTGGAATCACTGATCATTCGCGTCAATCCTGGTGTCTGGGGTGCCACGATCATCCTGCCAATGGCGGAAAGTCCATTATTTCCCATGGTTGGGGCAATGGCAGTGAGGGCGGAGGTATAGAGAGGTA
>WNFL01391308.1_pt2 | contig 35687 bp, 42 predicted proteins | sample 5400361 | NCBI WGS metagenome assembly WNFL01 (sample SAMN13153351, study PRJNA577476) | soil metagenome | isolation source: 40 cm soil on Douglas fir-dominated hillslope | place: USA:California | collected 2013-09-17
TAGGTCGAGATCCCCAATTTGTTGCAATGCGGGCAAATGTGCACGGCAGCCCCCTTTGTTGTGGACCGGATTCCACCCTAGGATTTACCCGACATGGTGTCAACCGAATTCCAAATATCAAATTCGGCAATTGGCCGAACCTACCCGTTCAGGTAGGCCCGCCTATGCGAGGCGTATCGCAGCTCAAAACGAAATGAACTACCCGTTTGCAAGTGATTCGGATTTACATCTGCCGGAAAAGGTGCGCGTAAGGCTGGCTGACGGGAAGTCTCTCCGCACGGCTCTTCAGCTTCACCTGGATCCGCCCGCGGAAATCGTTGCAGATCGAGGAGACCTCAGCCAGGTTCACGATGATGGATCGATGGATCTGCCAGAAGGCCTCGGGATCGAGCTCCAGCTCGAGCTCGCGCAGTGACTTGCGGATGAGCGACTCCTGCGTGGCGGTGAGCACGCGCGTGTACTTAGCGTCCGACTTGAAATAGCACACCTCCTCCACGGTGATGAGCCGCAGCTCATCGCCCTGGGAAGCGTTGATCCAACGCAGGTAAGGCTTCGGGCGCGCGATCCTGCGCGACAGGTTCTCGATCAGTCCTTCGAGGTTCGCGGGCGCGCCCGACAACCGCGCCTTCAATCGTTCGATGGCAACGGCCAGGCGCTCCTCGGCGAGCGGCTTCATCAGGTAATCCACAGCTCCCTGCTCGAAGGCGGCCACGGCGAACTGGTCGTAGGCGGTGACGAAGACTACGTGGCTTCGGCCGCTCGCGCGCCGGGCGACCTCGATGCCCGAGGCGCCGGGCATCTCGATGTCGAGGAAGAGGACTTGGGGCTGATGTTCTTCGAGCGCCTTCATCGCCGCGTGGCCGTCGCCCACGGCGGCGCGCACTTCGAGCTCCGGCCAGAGCGCGCCCAGGTGGGCCGCGAGCTCCTGGCGCAGGACTTCCTCGTCCTCCGCGATCACGGCGCGCATGCTGGGCGCGCTCACGCCTTGACGGGCTCCTTCAGCTCGATGATGAGCGCGCGCGCGTTGCCGCCGATGTTCTCGACGGTGTGCGTCTCGGCCTCGCTCCAGAAGACGTCGCCCAGCTTGTTGGCCGCGGTGACCTTCTTTCCGTCCGGGAGCGTCACGCGCACCCGGGCGTCGCTCAACGCCACCGTGAGGTGCGCGGGATGGGAATGCTTGCCCACTCCGCAGAGCTCCATGCCGGGGCGGCTCCTGAATTCCAGCACGCGCAGCTTCTCGTTTTCGAAGACGACGCGGAATACTCCCGGCTGCGTCTTCGCGGCATCCTGGGCGAGTGCCTCCGGCAGCGCCAGCGCGGAAAGAATCGCGGTGGTCCGTGCGAGCAACGAGCGGCGGCCCTTATTCGGCGTGTGATTCTTCTTCATGGCGGATCTCCCGATGGCCCGTCAAGGTGATGTGAAGCTCCCACTGCTGCGTATCGTCGCGCACGGTCTCGAACGTGGTGCGCGGTCCGCACGACCGCATGAGACGTTGCTCGATCTGCGTGGCAAACGCAAGCCGGCCGGCCGCGTCCCAGCGCCCCGCTCCCGTCACGCAGAGCCCGATGCGCACTTCTGCGTCTTCGCTCCCGGCGCGCAGCGCGATCGACACCGCGTGCGATTGGGCGGGAACGGCCCCGAGCAGGTGCTGCACGACGGACAGCAAGAGCCCCGAAGGAATGGCCGCGCCCTCGACCGCGGGGTCGATCGCGACCTGGGTGCGGATGCCGCTCTGCGATTCGGCCCACACGGCCCGCAGGTACGATTCGAGGAGCCGGCCCTCCTCGCCCGCGGTGACGCGTTGCTGGCGAAACTGCGGCGTGGCGAGGCGCAGGAACCGGATCAGCGCATCGAGCATCTGGTCGGCCGCCGCGCGGTCCTCCTCGTACAACCGCTCGACCGCGGTGAGCGTGGACAGCAGGAAATCGGGCTCGATCTCGGCGTGCAGCGCTTCCAGCGTCGCCTTGGCTAGGCGCTGCTGCCGGCCCAGCCGCGCGAGCTCCGCGGCGCGGAATGCCGCGGCGCTTCGCTTCTGGCGCAGCGTGGACGCGTGCAGCACGGCACCGGCCGTTCCCCAGAAGGAAAGCATCCACAGGCCGTACAGGAAACGATCGGGAATCTCCATGTCGAATCCGAGGACCGACTGCCCTATCGCCGGGTCGACGAATCGCCCGTGGAGGGTGAGCACGATCGCGCCGGCAGCGGCGCCGGTGAGGATCGCCGCGGCATAACCGCGCGCTGTCGCAGCCCCGCCTTTGGCTAGACCCTCCAGCATTGCGAGGGCGAGGGCGAGCGGAATCGCGGCCAGGCACCAATGCCTGGCGAGGCGAGCGGTCCAGAGCGCGTGCTCCGTCCACGAGAGCGAGAGAGCGGCGCGCGTCCCCGCGAATTCGACCGCGGTGATGAAGAGGCCGCCGAGGATCGCATATGCCGCGACGCGCCCGGCGAACCCGGCAACGTCGCCCTTCCCCGCTCTCGATTCAATTGCCGACATGCGCGATGTCCGTGTTCGCCTGGATCGCGGGGATTCGCAGCATCGCCGCGAGGCCGCGCGGCGTGTTCTGCGAAAGCGTGAGGGCGGCTGCGTCGCCGTAGAGGCCCCGCAGGCGCAGGCGCAGGTTCGCGAGCCCCGTGCCCGTCCCGCCGGCCTTCGTGAATCCGCCGCCGGTGTCGGCGATGAGGATGCTCAAGGCGCCGCTCTCCACGCGCGCGCGCACAGTCACGCGCCCGCCTTCGGGCAGCTCGCTCAAGCCGTGCTTGATCGCGTTCTCCACCAGGGTCGCGAGCGACAGCGGCGGCACGAGGTGGTCGCGCAGCCCCGCGGGAACGTCGATCTCGAACGCGAGCCGGCTTCCCATGCGCACGCGCAGGACCTCGAGGTAGGCCGCGATCAGGTCGACCTCGTGCCCCAGCGTGGTGTGCCGCGCGCGCATCTCGGGGAGCGCGCTTCGCAGGTACTGGAGGAAGCCCGAGAATGTCTTGCGGCCCTTCGCGGGGTCCACCTGGTGCAGGCGGCGAACGGTCGCGAGCGTGTTGAAGAGGAAATGCGGCTCCACCTGCGACTGCAAGGTCTGCACCTGGATCGCCACCATCTGGCGTTCGAGCTCCATTCGATCGACCTCACTCTGGTGCAGCCGCGCGCTCAGCTCGCCGGTGCGTTGTCGCGCGAGCGCGATGGCGCCGCACACGATCCCGATGGGCGTCCAGCGCAATGCGCGCATGAAAATGGTCTCGTTCAATTCCGCGAGCGCGCCCCACTGGACGGAGAGCACGATCCATTCCCCGAGGATCGCGCCGCCCACCATGCCCGCGGCGAAGAGGAGCGCCTTCGACACCATGCGCCGCGCCGGAATCAGATACGCGAGATTCAAGGCGGCCACGATGCACGCGGCGACGATCGCCAGGTCGGCGAGCCCACGCGCCCAGGCATATGCGATCTCGGAGACAGGCCACTCCCGGTAGAGCGAGCGCTGGAAGAGAATCTGCGTCGACAGCGCCAGGCAGACCGGCGCCGCGATCGCCACGCTCGCGCGAAACATGCCCCAGGAACGGTGGCCCATCGAGCCAGCATACCCGCATGTTTCGCGCGCCTTTTCCTCAGCGGATGAGGGTCACGGTGTTGGTGCCGCCGACTTCCGCGGGAACGTTCGCCGGCTCGGGCACAATCGCTTGCTTCGAAACGCCATGCAGCTCGATGGTGACTTCGTTGTCGGAGCCCGCGGGGAGGCTCGCCGCGGTGAAGGCGCCGTAGGCCTTGATGTCGGCGCCGCCGTTGTCGCCCAGCTTCGCTCCCCACAATCCGACATGCAGCGTGTTGCCCGACGCGCGATTCGCGCCGCCGAGGCTTTGTCCGCCGATGGCGAGGATGCCGGCCGCGATCGGGAAGGCCGGCGGAAGCGCTCCGAGGTTGTGCTCGAACGTGCTCGCGTATGCCTCGAAGATGAGGACGTTGTCGTCCGCGTGCGTGGTCGCCGCCGCCTGGCTCAGCCCCGCGAGGAACACGCAGCCGTTGCCATTGCCTTCGAAACGGTCCGCTTGCGAACGGATCGTCACCGAGGCGCCGAGCGTGTTGATGTTCGCCGCGATGCACCCGGCGATGTTGCCGATCGACCGGTTGCCAACGAGTGTGGCGCGGATGGTGGCGCCCGACGCGTCCGAATTGACCATGCGTAGGCCCTGCCCCGCTCCGACGACGTTGTCCACAAACAAGTTGTCGGCGACGTCCAGCTCGAGAACGCGCCCGGCGCTCGCACCGCTGATGTTGCGCGCATCGAGCCCGCGCGCGTTACCGCGGGCAATGACGTGCGCGACGCGCACCTGCGCGGTCGGTCCCGAGACGAGGTCGGTCGCGATCCCCGAGGCGCCGCGCACCGCGCCTCGCACCGTGAGCCATTCGATCGAGTTGCTTCCCCTGCCCGTACGCACGGCGCCGGTCGTGAACCCCGGGACCGAATACGAGCTCGCCGGAAGCGCGGAAGCGTCGATGACGGCGTCTTCGGGATTACCCGCGGAGCCCTGCAGCGCCATATCCGCCTGCAGCTCGAGCCGGCCGCCGTGCACGTTGTTCTGGTCGAGCATATACACGCCGGGCGCAAGAGTAACCAGGGCGCCGGTGTTGGCGCTGTTGTTGACCGCCGCGTACAGGGCCGCCATATCCGACACAGGAACGACCTGGCGAGCGTGCACCGGCGCCGATGGCAGCAGGCCAAGGGCCGAAGCGAGAACGAGGAAGGGAATCGACTTGCCGGCAAATGAGATCGAGATCATCGGCTTCTCCAGTGGTAGCCAGAAACGCGAGGCTAGCCACTGGCGAAGCGGGGGACCAGGTGTTTGCGATGGAAGACCCGGCGGCCGGTACGAAATCGGTCCGGAGAAGCACGAATTTGCGCGCAAGCGCTTGGTGGAGCTTATTGCTCCCGCGGCATCAGGCGTCGACTCGGCAGCATCGACCGTCACGCTCGCCCAGGAGTCGTTGCGGTCGCAACTTACACGAGAAGCAACTTGCCGATCGGAAGTGGCGTTTCCCTTTTTCAGTCCGCCGCGTCACTTGCTGCGGGTAGTACACCGGCGTTCAGGGTCGCGAAAGGTCGAAGCGCTCGGAATGAACCATGATGCCGTCTGTTCCGCAGGCCTTCTCGGTCAGCAAGGATCCGACGATTCGCTGCGGAAACGTCGTGACGTTGACACGGCCCCCGTCGGTAATCTCGCCGGACGGAAACAGGGTGCCGGTCACTGTCGTGGACGTAGCGGGAAATCCATTGTTGGGCGCCCGCGTAAATGTCATGGTGACCTGGTCACCCTGGCGCTGAATCTGGGCTTGCACCGGCTCTTCTGTGTCCGTCGGAAAATCAGGCTTGCAGCTCAGATCGTAAGGTAGTGAATACGCCGACGGGAAGCCGGCCTGGACCGTGCCCGACCATGCGCCCTTCAATGCGCCGTGCACCGCAGGTGTGATGTCGCAGCTGCTTGGAATCTGGGCGTCCGGCAAGCGGACGATCGTGCCGGTGGCCGGTTGGCCAGGCTTGATCGAGCCGCCGCCGGTGACGCGGACGATCACGGTTTCGAATATCGTTCCCTGAAATCGCAGCGGCCCCGGCGGGTCCGGGTCCTTCGACGGCCCATTGACCAGCGCCAGCTCCGACGTCACGGCGACGGGCATATACGACGCAATTTCTCCCGGCGGTGTCAGGCTCGCCGCCAGGGAGGAAGTCCAGCCGGACGCCTGAATGTTCGCCGTCGGATCGAAGCAAGGGAGCCCGCAGGTTTCCGCATATCCGTTGAAGCCCGCCGGGATGGTCCCCGCGTTCACCGGATTCGACTGCGCCCAATTTTGGCTCCAGAACGTCACCTCCTTGCCCACCGTAAGCGTCGTGGCTTGGAGCCGGAAGCCTTGGAAAACGTCGCCTGTCAGCGTGATCGGTCCGCTGCCGATGACAAACGTGCCCCGGGTCAACGGTCCCGCGACCAGCGCGGGTATGCTGTCCGTCGCCTTGTCGTAGTTGGTGTCGCCGACGAATCGCCCCGTGATCGTGGCCGGTCCAGTTGGCAGCGTTACCGGGTTGATTGAGCATTTGATGACGCCTTCGCTGTCGGAGATGCCGGTGCAGGCTTGTTTCACCCCGCCGCCGGCGAGTTCGAGTTGAATGGACCGGCCCGTGATTGCCGTTCCGCGTGGGTCGCGGCACGGGAATTGCCCCGAATATCCGTGTTGCTGCATAAGCACCGCCTGCAGCTCGACGGGGCGGCCCACGAGCGCGAGCGGCGGGATCGCTTTGCCCGATTTCACCTGTGCCGCGTCGACCAGTAGCAGCGATTTCGATCGCTTGACCTCCAGGTGTCCCGATGTTTGTGCCGGCACGAGACGGCATGTCGCGGACCCGGGGCACCAGCCGTCATCGCCGAATTGTGCCGTCACCACGTAATTTCCCGGAGCCAGCCCGACGATGGAACACCGGGCCTCGCCGTGCGTATTGGTCGCATCGGTACAGCTCTTTGCCCCCGCATTGAAGGTGATCGTCGCACCCGCCACCGGGATACCCGCATGGCTGTCCGTCAGGACTGCCGCAACGCGGGATTCGGCCGATTCCCCGTCGGGCACGCCGGTATAGGAGAGGTGTGTCGCGTGCGGATAGGCGCCCGCCTCGGCGCCATACGCCACCGTGGTGTTGAGGTAAATGGTCAGTCCCGTGGGCACCGGCGGCGTAGAGCCCGACTCGATGATCACCAGGTCAGGCTTGCCGTCGCCGTTGAGATCTGGCGCTAAAACAGCACTTGCATAAAACGAGGGCACGGGAAACCGGGCGGCCACGCCGAACTGGCCGCTGCGTTGACTCATGATGGTGACCATGCCAGGCGCGGGAGCGAAGAGGTGACCCTCCCACGAGACCAGCGCCACATCGGGAGCGCCATCGCCGTCGAAATCCGCTTTGGCAATCGCCTGCGTCGTGGATCCCCGGCTTGCGAAGGGAATGCCGCCCTCATAGCCAAGCTCTTGGCGGAAGGTTCCATCGCCCAGGCCAAACTGAAACCAGGCGCTGGAATTGAAATAGGAACCACTCCCCACTACTTCACCGACCCCGTACCCAATGTCGGCCTTTCCATCCCCGTTGAAGTCGTCGATCAGCAAAGCATCGGCCGCACTGGCAAAGGGCCCCGCGGTAAACGCACCGGATCCCGCTACCGCGGTCGGTGGTCCGAACGAGCCGCCTGGCTGGCCAAACAGTAGATAGGGAGGAGGACTGAATGTACCCACCAACACATCCAGTCGCCCATCATGGTCGACATCGGCCACATACAACGGGTTGAGGGCGTTTCCGCCGCCGCTGTTGTAACTGGCCGCGCGCGTGAATGTACCGTCCCCATTTCCCTTGAAGACTGCCACGCATTTCCCTAGTCCGCCACAATCCAACCCGTTGTAATCGACCAGCAGATCGGGATTGCCATCGCCGTCGAGATCGGCGACGGCCACGGACCACGGAAAGGAGTCCACCGGATTATGAAGGGGCGGCAGAAACGTGCCGTCGCCGCGTCCCAACAGCACTTCGACGCTGTCGCCTGGCCCGGGGTCCCCATTGAACTGCGTCGTCACGATCAAGTCCGGACGCCCGTCGTGATTGACATCGCCGATGGCCATTTGTCGAATGTCGCTATGCAGAGGAACTGCAATCGGCGTCTTGAAGGTACCGTCGCCATTGCCGAGAAGAATCAGCACATGGTTATTGAATGGAACGCTTGCAGGATGAACCGAATTGGATCCAACGGCCAAGTCAGTGATGCCGTCGCCATTGAAATCACCCGCGACGACCGCCACGAGGGAATAACCGTTCAAGAGTCGAATTGGAGCGCCAAACGAAAGTGGAGGCACCGCAACTCCGGCCTGCGCCCCGGATTGGAACCCTGCGCCGATAGCCGCGAATACCGTGGTTGCCGCTAACCAGACGGCAAATGAGATCGAGCGCATCGGTTTCTCCAGGGATAGCCAGAAACGCGAGGCTAGCCACTGGCGAAGCGGGGAACGAGGTGTTTGCGACGGAGGATCCGGGGGCCGGCACGAAATCGGCCGGGAGAAGCATGAAATTGCGCGCCAGGCGCCAGGCGCCGCCGCCTATCGCTCGTACTGCATCAGGCGCCGATCGGTTTCGTCGATGCGAATCGACACGCTGTCCGTTTCGCCGAAGATGAATCCATTGGCGAGCGACGAGGCGGGCACCGCGCGTGCGGATTCCCTGATGGGCTCGCAGTCCGGCAGCGTCTTGATGGCCTCGAGAGTGCCCCACATCTGCTGCGGCTCGATGCGACGCCCGCGCTCGTTGCGGAAGAAACGGTAGACCGTCACCGTGCCGGCATCCGCGGAATGTGTCATGGATCGGTCGAGCTCCATTCGGCCGGCCACGCTCCGGGGGTCAGGCCGACTGTCGCGAATCGGGCTGCGCAACCTCGGGCAAGGCCGCGATCTGCGATAGCCGAATCGAGGCGTTGGTGAAGAATCCCCCGAGCCTTCCGAGGAGTGCCGAAGCTTCCGAATTTTCCTCGCAATCGTGGCGAACGAGCACGAGCGCATAGGCGGTCACGTCGCTCGCGTCGAAGAATTTCCCCGGCCGGCATTCGTCGGGAAGGCGGGCGATCTCCCAATGCTCGAGCGTCGCGATGAAATCCTTCACGATCTCGACAACCTCCCGTTCGCTGGTCGCCGCGTCGATTCGGTACTGCCATGTCACAGCGGGCATGGGGCCTGCTCGATTGAACAGCTGATTTATGGATGCTGACAGCACGAGAATCCTCCGATTGCGCTCTCATGCTCCCAATCTTTGTGGCAAGAGTCTGTCGGCTCTGCCGGCCGGTGTCTGTAAGACGTGTCCTACGAGCCGTACCCAAGTACAGGATCGGAAAACGATTCCGGCGCGAAGTCATTTGATGGAAAGCCCGCCATCCACCATCAGCGTGGCGCCGGTGATGAAGGACGCCTCGTCGCTCGCGAGCCAGAGTATGGGCCACGCGATTTCCTCCGGCGAGGCCCAGCGTCCCAGAAGCGATGTGTCCTGGCGCTCGCCCTTCAACCTCTCGAGGCTCTTCCCCGCCGCCTTGCCGCGTGCCACATGGAACTCGGTGAGCGTGGAGCCGGGGCACACCGCGTTCGCGCGCACCCCGTGGGCGGCTTCCTCGAAGGCGAGCGTGCGCGTCATCGCGAGCATGCCGGCCTTGGTCGCGTCGTAGAGGCCCATGCCCTTGCGTCCCGTCACGGCATGGCACGACGAGACGTTGACGATGCTCGCCTTTCCCGACGCGCGTAGCGCCGGCAGCGCGGCCTTGCAGTAGTTGGCGGCGCCGATCAGGTTCACGCCGACCACGGCCTGCCATTCGTCGCGCGAGGCGGCGGCAAGCGAGGCGTAATTGCGCATCGAGGCATTGTTGACCAGCACGTCGAGGCGGCCGAATGCCTTCATCGCGCGCTCGACCGCCGTGAAAGCCTTCGCCTCATCGGCGACGTCGGCAACGAAGGTTTCGAAGCGCGCATCCGGTGACCCCGGCGCCTTCGCGTCGACGATCATCACGCGGGCACCTTCCTCATGGAACACACGGGCGGCCGCTGCGCCGATCCCCGCCCCGCCCCCGGTGATCAACGCGACCTTTCCTTCGAGCCGCTTCATTTCGCTAATCCGCCCTTGCGCCGGTTTCCTTGATCACCTTGCCCCAGCGCGTGATCTCGGTGCGGATCCACTGCGAGAACTGCTCGGGCGTGCCCGCCACGAGCTCCATCTGCATCTGGTCGAGCTTCACGCGGATCTCGGGCTCGCGCAGGATGCGCACGATCTCCTTGTGGTAGCGCTCGATGATCGGCCGCGGCGTGCCACCCGCGGCGAGGAAGCCGATCCACGTCACCGCGACGAAATCCGCATAGCCCTGCTCGATCATCGTCGGCACCTCGGGCGTGGCGTCCATGCGTTTCTGCCCCGTGGAGGCGATGATGCGCGCGCGCCCATCGCGGGCGAATTCCAGGATATTGCCCGGCACGAAGAACGCGGCGTTCACCTGGCCGCCGATCAGGTCGGTCACTGCCGGGCCCGATCCCTTGTACGGCACGTGGATGAGGTCGATGTGCGCCTGGGACTTGAGCATCTCCATGGTCAGGTGCGAGGCGCTGCCGATGGCGACCGACGCGTACGAGAGCTTGCCGGGATTGGCTTTCGCGTACGCCACGAATTCCGCGACGTCCCTCACCGGCACGCTGGGATGCACGGCGAGGAACTGCGGCGCGGTCACGGCGAGCGTGATCGGCGCCAGGTCCTTGACGGGATCGTACGGCAGGTTCTTGAAGAGCACCGCGTTGATCGCGACCGGGCCGTTGTAGCCCACCAGGAGCGTGTGCCCGTCGGGCGCGGACTTCGCGACCAGGTCCGCGCCGATGTTGCCGCCGGCCCCGCCCTTGTTCTCGACCACCACGGGCACGCCGAGCGCCTTCTGCAATTCCGGGGCGACGAGGCGCGCGATCACGTCGTTGGTCCCGCCCACGATCGGCACGATGATGCGCACCGCCTTGGTGGGCGCCCAGTCCTGCGCGAGCGCCGGCGCCGCGGCCATGGCGCCCGCGAATGCGAGCGCGAGCGCGGCGCCGCGTTTGAATGCGTTCATCGTCTTCTCCCGGAAGCTTTTCAGATCGTGTAGACCGGCTGCTCGAGGCCGTCGGCCAGATGCGCCCGCGCCCACTCCTGCGGCTTCACCTTGCGCTCGAGCAGCCCGCCGGCGGCGCGCACGCGCTGCCGGGCGGCGTCCAGCGCCGGCGGATCGGCGCCCTGCTCCACCGCCTTGGCGGCCTCGTAGAGCATGTAGCGCGCCATGGCGATCGCCTTGTCGGTGGGCAGCAGCTTCTCGCGCTCGAGGTTCTGGATCGGTCCCATACTTTCCTGCAGCGATGCGTCCTGCATCGAGAAGCCGAAGACGCCGCTGTAGGCGCGCTTGTCCTTCTGCGCCGCGCGGTCGATGAGGTAGTCGTTACTCTTGTTGGCGACCGGTACGAACGTTCCGGGGATGTACTCGACGTGGATGCCCTTGCCCGCGGCCATCGCGGCGCGCTCGTCGGCGGAGAGCGGTTCGTCCGGCCGCCAGTTCATGCTCCACGACCAGCAATGCTCGTCGTCGATCGGTACCCACACGTGGCCGCCGAGCGCGTGGTGGCCGAAGGGCGGGATCAGCGTGAACCAGGGAAAGAGCCACTGCGTGATGCGCCAGTAGTACGAATCGGGTTCGCCGTTCCTGCGCCCGTAGAGCGTGAGGCCGAAATCGTTCCTCTCGATGTCGAAGATCACGTTGCCGTCGGCGCGGATGTAGTCGTTCGCCTTCACGCCCTTGAAGGTGGGATCGCTCTCCATCTCGTAGCGGTGCACGTAGGAGACGTGCGCGGTGTCGATGCCGCCTTCCATCGCCTGCAGGTAATTGCTCTCCTGCAGGCGCTTGGAGACGAACACGTGGCTTTCGGGAAGGCCGCACCATTCGACTTGCGGCGGCGCGGGCTGCTTGTCCTTCGGGCCCATATAGGCCCACACGATCCCGGCGCGCTCGATGCACGGGTACGCCTTGATGCCCATCTGCTTGCACACCTGCGGCGCCGAGGGCACGTCCACGCAGGTGCCGTCGCGCGTGAACTTGAGCCCGTGGTAGGAGCAGCGGATGCCGCCTTCCTCGTTGCGGCCGAAGTAGAGCGAGGCGCCGCGGTGCGTGCAGAACTCGTCGATGAGGCCCACCTTGCCTTCGGTGTCGCGGAAGGCGATGAGCTTCTCGCCCAGGATCTGCACGCGTTGCTGGGGACCGTCGGGCTGCGCGATCTCGCTCGCGAGGAGCGTGGGGACCCAATACCGGCGCATCAGGTTGCCCATGGGCGTGCCCGGCCCGGTGCGCACCAGCGTTTCCGCCATTTCCTTTTCCATGCCTGCCTGGGGGTGGTTGTCCGGCCCCCATTATCGCCGAGGACTATTGGACCAGCTGCTGCTCGATGTCATAGCGGGTCCAGAGCCGCGCCAGGAGCTCGGCGATGACGATGTGGCAGCCGTGCGGGCACTCCGAGGGCTGCCCGATGTGCCAGTTGGCCGAGACGTCGTCGGGCGGGCTGCGCCAGTACGGCAGCGGGACCCGGCAACACGTGCATGCGGCCGGCCGCAGCTGCTTGAATTCGCGATCGAGCACCGCATAGAGCTGAGCCGCCGAGATGGTGGATCGTTCCACGATTATTCTTGAAGAGCGCCGAGTACCGGGTTTGNNGGGCTATCATGCGAACCCATGTCGAGGGCGATCGTACTCTTCCTGCTGCTCTGTCTCGGTGCCACGCGCGTGCCCGCCCAGCCGGCGCCCTCCGTTTTCCTCGAGGAGCTCACCTGGACCGAGGTGCGCGACGCGACGAGCGCCGGCAAGACCACGGTCATCATCCCCCTGGGCGGCACCGAGCAGAACGGGCCGCACATGGTGCTCGGCAAGCACAACGCGCGCGTGAGGCTCCTCGCCGGGCGGATCGCCGCGGCCCTGGGCAACGCCCTGGTGGCGCCGGTCCTCGCCTATGTGCCCGAGGGCCAGTCGAACCCGCCCACGGCACACATGCGCTTCCCCGGCACCATCAGCATTCCCGATGCCACCCTCGAGGAGATCCTCGAGTCCAGCGCCCGCGGATTTCGCCTGCACGGCTTCCGCGACGTGGTCTTCATCGGCGACCACGGCGGCTACCAGAAGGTGATGGCGAGGGCGGCGGCGGGCTTGAACCGCGAATGGGCGAAGACCTCCGTGCGCGCCCACGCCGTCGAGGAGTATTACGCCGCGGCCGAGAAGGAATTCCCGCAGTACCTGAAAGGCAAGGGCTTCGGCGCGGAGGAGATCGGCACGCACGCGGGCCTGGCCGACACCTCGCTCGCGCTCGCCGTGGACCCCGCGCTGGTGCGCGCCGAGGCGCTGAAGGCGCCCCCCAGGGGCAAAGCCGACGGCGTGTACGGCGATCCGGCACGCTCGACGGCGGCGCTCGGCAGGTCGGGCCTCGATCTCATCGTCGAGCGCAGCGTCGCCGCCATCCGCAAGGCCACGGCACGCCAATAGTTGTAGCTGCAATCGTTCTCGGCTACCCTCGTGCGGTATGTGGATCCGCGCCGCCTCCGCCGTGGACTTCATCGACCACCTTCACCGGGAAGCTCTATCGTGTGACCGGCGCGCCCGCGAACGCCGCGTTCAGAAGCGGCGACGTGACCGAGCTGGGCGACCTGGTTCTCCTCTTCACCGACTCCGGGCACGCCACGGTCGACTACACGGTGAGCGGCGTCCATACGCACAAGCAGATCCTGCGGCAGCCGTTCTGACTATATCGCCTAGAATATGGCCTTTACGAGCCGGAGCAACACCGCAAGTGACAAGACGACGATTGCGCGGCGCCCTCGTTGGCGCCGCCTTGGGCTTCACCTTTTGCGAAGCCAGCGCCCAGATCCAGACCGTGCCGGGCATGCCACCGGTGCCGGATGCGAAGAACCTCTATAGCGAGATCGGCGCCGACAAGCTGAGCCCCGCGCTCGCCGGGCATCTCGAGCTCGTCTACGTGCCGCACGTGCAGTCGAACGACGTGTACGTGATCGATCCGAAGACCTTCAAGGTCGTGGACAGGTACAAGGTGGGCCTCAATCCGCAGCACGTGGTGCCCTCGTGGGACATGCAGACCCTGTGGGTCACCAACAACGCGGAGCGCACCACCAAGGGGAGCCTCACGCCGATCGATCCGAAAACCGGAAAGCCGGGGCCGGCGATCGACGTGGCCGATCCCTACAACATGTATTTCTCCCCCGACGGCAAGTCCGCGATCGTCGTCGCCGAGGCGTTGAAGCGACTCGACTTCCGCGATCCCGTGACCATGAAGCTGCAGTATTCGATCGCCACGCCGCAATGCGCCGGCGTGAACCACGCGGACTTCTCCATCGACGGCAGCTTCGCGGTCTTCACGTGCGAGTTCGCCGGCGGCCTCGCCAAGGTGGACCTCGTGAACCGCAAGGTCACGGGTTTCATCAAGCTTTCGAAGGGCGGCATGCCGCAGGATGTGCGCGTGTCGCCCGACGGTACCAAGTTCTACGTCGCCGACATGCACGCGGACGGCCTCTTCGTGATCGACGGCGAGAGCTTCAGGGAGACCGGCTTCATCGAGACCGGCAAGGGCACGCACGGCATCTACCCCAGCCGCGACGGCAAGAAACTCTATGTCGCCAACCGCGGCTCGCACAAGATCCACGGCGTGAGGGGCGGCCCGGGGAGCGTCTCCGTGGTCGACTTCGCGACCGAAAAGGTGGAAGCGAACTGGCCGGTCCCGGGCGGTGGAAGCCCCGACATGGGCAACGTGAGCGCCGATGGCAAGACGCTCTGGCTATCGGGCCGCTACGACAACGTGGTCTATGCCTTCGATACGACCACCGGCGAAGCGCGCGTGATCAAGGTGGGGCACGAGCCGCACGGCCTCGCGGTGTGGCCGCAGCCGGGACGTTACTCGCTGGGGCACACCGGCAACATGCGCTAGCTCAGCGCTTGAGGCGTGAGACGCTCTCCAGCTCTGCTTCGACGGTGGCACGCATCGGGCCGTGCCGCGTGACGATGTCGGAGATCTCCGTGCGCGTGAGCTTCGGATACTGGCTCATCAACGACTGCATGTCGTGCTCGTGAGTCGTCACACGAAGCATCTCGTTCCTCGGCGGGTCGCCTTTCATCGGGATGGGCTAGGTCGTCAGTTGCAGCCGAGCTGACGCATCCAGAAGGTGATTTCCCATGCCTCGCCCAGGTTCACGCTCCAATGATCCTGGGCGCGGGAGATGAACATGTCGGGCGCATCGGCCTCGACATGCTGATCGTGATGGCGCGGCGGCGAGCGGCCCGGCGGGTAATTTCTGGATTCGGAGTCCATGGCTTCCCTGAGTTGTTCACGGCGTCAGGAGGATTCTTTCGAATGCCGGGCACGGGCGATATCGGAAAGTTTTGCGTCGCGAGGTAGGAGATTTCTGACCTGCAGGAAAGAAACTAACTACAAGGCCGTTCGGGGCTACTCTAGGGGGACGAGCCTTACGCGGTCCCTGAGAATGCGCATATCCCTGGGAATCCTCATCGCCGCGCCCGCGATCGCGCTGGCCGCGGGCAACCCCGTCGAGGGGCGCAAGCTCGTCGCCGAGAGCCGTTGCGAAACCTGCCACCACAACAAGACCATGGGCGACGCGAAGGCGGTCTACCTGCGCAAGGATCGGAAGGTCACGTCGATGGACAAGCTCAAGGCCCAGGTCGCACGCTGCAACACCGAGCTCGACCTGAAGCTCTTCCCCGACGACGAGGAGCACATCGTCGCGTACCTGAACGAGGCCTACTACAGGTTCGCGACGAAGTGACTAGCGGGCGAGGAGCTCGCGTTCCATCAGCAGGTACGTCCCGTAGGCGTTGACGCGGTTGGCGGCGGCGAATGCCGGGACCTTCTCGAAGCGGCTCCAATCGGTCTTGGCATAGGCGTCCTCGAAGGGCACGAAGTCCTCGACCGCCTTGCCCATCGTGGCGCGCAGGTACACGAGGTAATCGCGCGTGAGGGCGAGGTCCTTCCCCGGGTCGCGCGAGAGCTCGCCGTGGCCGGTGATCATGATGCGCGGCTTCATCTCGACGAGGCGTGCGATGCGCTCGAGCCACTGGCGGCTGTCGGCCTCGCCCACGAAGGGAATGCGCCCCGCGAAGAGAATGTCGCCGCTGAAGACCACGCCCTCGCCCGGCAGCACCACGATCACATCCTCCGGTGAATGCGCGGGACCCAGGTGATGGATCTCGAAGCGCACCTGGCCCAGGCTGAACTCGGTGTGCTCGTCCAGCCAGCGGTCGGGCGCGACGAGCGTCATGCCCTCGTCGACCCATGGAAAGAGGTCCTGCGCGCGCTGCGCGCGCCGGCGCTCGGCCTCGCCCCCTTCGAGGTAGGCGCGCGCGGCCTTATGCGCCCAGACATCGGCGCCCGCGGCCTTGAGCGGCTCCAAGCCGTAGAAGTGGTCGGCGTGATAGTGCGTGAGGATCACGCGGCGCACGGGCTCGCTCGTGACGCGCGCGATGGCGCGGCGAAGCGCCGCTCCCAGCGCCGGCGTGCCGAGCGCGTCGATCACCACCACCCCCGCCCCCGTCACCACGAATCCCGCGTTCGAATTGAAGCCTTCATTGGCCGCCGAGGCGACGCCGGGCTCGCCTTGCACGTAATACACGCGCTCGGTGACCTTGATCGGCGTGACGCTCGATGCGATGGGCGGGTATTCGCGCGCCCCGCAGAGCGCGGGGATGCCGAGGACCAAGAGCGCCGCGAGGATTCGCACGGCGCTAGGCGATGCCCGCGTTGCCCTCGACGCCCACGACCTTCGGCACATTGAGCCGGGGAACCGGAAGCGTCTTGCGATCGCGCAGGTAGGTCGTCACGACGTCCCACACGGGCTCGCCCCGCACGCCCTCGGCCACCGGGGCCCAGCCCGCGACCTTGTAGGTCTTGCCCGCCTCGATGAGCTTTCCGCCGAGGCGCATGTCGCTGATGCGCTTGCCGATGGTCTCGCCGGGGGTGCACGTATAGGTGAGGCCGCCCACGCGAACCATGTCGCCGCCCTGCTGGAAGTAGGGATCGGGATTGAAGAGGTTGTCGCAGACGTCCTCGAGGATCGTCTTCACCATCTCGCCGGTGAGGTCGTTCAGCGTGGTCGCGGGATAGGTGATCGCCGACCAGTCCATCACCGTCTCGGTGGTGATCGCCTCGCCGGGAAGCAGCGACGAGCCCCAGCGGAAGCCCGGCGAGAACGCGATCTCGGCCCCCCTCACCTTCATCAGCGCGTCGACGATCACCTGGTCGAGCGTGCCGTTGAAGTTGCCGCGCCGGTAGAGAAGCCCCTCCGAGACCGCGAGCTTCTCGGCGAGCTTCGCGGCGAACGGCGCGCGCGACTTCGCGATGTGCTCGGACATCGCGGCATCCGGCGTGAGGAGGTTCGAGAAGACCGGCAGCAGGCGGTAGCGCCAGCCGCGCACCTTGCCGTCGCCGTAGTCGAAGTCGAGCACGCCGAGGAACTTGCCGTTGCAGCCCGCGTTAGTGACGAGCGTGGTATGCGCGCCGTCCAGGATCTGCATCGGCATGGGCACGCCGTCATGGGTGTGGCCGCCGAGGATCGCGTTCAGGCCCTTCACGCGGCCGGCGAGCTTGAGATCCACGTCCATGCCGTTGTGCGAGAGGAGCACCACGATGCGCGCGCCCTTGCCGCGCACCTCGTCGATCCTCTTCTGCAGCGCGACCTCCTTGATGCCGAAGGTCCAGTCGGGCACGAAGTAGCGCGGGTTGGCGATCGGCGTGTAGGGAAACGCCTGGCCGATGATGCCGACCGTGACGCCGTTGATCTCGCGCAGCGTATAAGGCTTGAACACCGGGTCGGCGAAATCGGCGGTGTCCACGTTCTGCGCGAGGAACTCGATGCGGTCCTTGAAGTCGTTGTCGACGACTTGCATCACGCGCTCCTGGCCATAGGTGAATTCCCAGTGGCCGGTCATGATGTCCACGCCGAGGAGCTTCTGCGCGTCGATCATGTCCTGGCCCCGGGTCCAGAGGGACGTGGCCGAGCCTTGCCAGGTGTCGCCGCCGTCCAGGAGAAGCGCGCCGGGGCGCGAAGCCCTCAGGCCCTTCACCAGCGTCGCGAGGTGCGCGAAGCCGCCCATCTTCCCGTACACGCGCGCGAGCTCGGTGAAATCGAGGAACGTATAGGCATGCGCTTCACGGCTGCCTTCGCGAATTCCGTAGGCCTCCAGGAAATGCTTGCCCACCCGGTGCGGGGGCTTGCCCGCCGCGCTCGCGAGGCCCAGGTTCACGCTCGGCTCGCGGAAATGGCTCGGCAGGAGCTGCGCATGACAATCGGTCATGTGCAGCAGGCTCACGTTGCCGAAGCGCGGCACGTCGTAGAAGTCGGCGTCGGCCGCGAGCGCCCGGCGCGATCCCATCGGCAGGCCCGCCGCGGCGCCGATGGCGAGGGCCTGCAGGAATTCGCGGCGCTCCACTCGCTCAGAACTCGAGGTCGTCGGCGATCGCCTTGATGCCCGAGGCGGCGCACACGTCGTCGTTGGCGGGGCCCGGCGCCCCCGACACCCCGATCGCTCCCACCAGGGCGCCCTGCCCTTCGATCACCATGCCGCCCGCGACCGCGGCCACTCCCGGAAGGTTGCGGATGCCGGCACTCGCCTTTCCCGGCTGCACCTCCTTGTCGAGGGCGGCGGTGCTCATCTTGAAGTTGACCGCGGTGCGCGCCTTGGCCTGCGCGGTGTCGACCGTGTGCGGCGCCGCATAGCGGTCGCGAAGGAGCGTGAGCGTGACGCCGCTGCGATCGACCACCGCGACCGTCGCCTGGAAGCCCTCGGCACGGCATTTGGCGAGCGCCGCCTGCGCGGCCTTCAGCGCCGCTTCGGGCGTGAGGGTGCGCACCGTGAACGTCGCGCTATCGGCCGCCACCGCGCACGTGGCGAGCGCGGCCAGCGCCATCGCGACGCGCGCGATCATTTATTGACCGGCGATTGCGGATCCATCAGCAGCGCCACCACGTTCTTGATCTGCTCCTCGGTGAGGATGGCCTTGTGGCCGAAGCGCGGCATGCTCGAGCACGCCGAGAAGGCTTCCGGGTTGTAGACTTTTCCGTACGCGTACTTCTGCATCTCCGGGGTGAAGCCGCGCACCTTGCCGAAGTTGTAGAGCGAGGGGCCGATGCTGCCGTAGGAGAGCTCTGCCTTGCTGAGCTGGTGGCACGCGTAGCAGTTGCCGCCGGTGGGCGTCGCCGGATCGTCGCTGTACTGCATGCCGACCCCGGTCTGCGCGATGCGCTCGCCCAGCTTCCAGTCGCCCATGAGGCTGCCTTGCGGATACTTGATGAGCGCGAGCTGCGCGCGCTCGATCTTCTCGGCGACGTCTTTCGGCACCGGATTGGTTGCCGTGTACTGGCTGCAGGTCTTCTGCACGTCGTCCTGGTCGAGCCGGTCGAGCTTCGCCTGCCCATTTTCCCGGAAGGACGCCTTCAACACGGCGAGCGCCTCGGCCGACTTGTCGGATTCCATCATCATCGAAGCGCAACCCGCGGCGATGGCGCCGGCGAGCGAGAGCGCGAGGATCGTCGTGCTTTTCATGGGTGCATCTCCCCGCTCAGCGTTTCATGGACGGCGCGTCGAACACGCCGCCGTTGGCGTTCTTCGCGAGATACATCGTGAGCGCGACGGAGGCCGGCGAGACGAAGTCGAGCTCCGGGAAGCGTTGCTGGCGGAAGCAGTCGTTGAGGCGCCACTGGAAGGAGCGCAATTCGCCCTGCGAGACGCGATAGGCGGGCCAGCTCGTATAGGCCTTCCGCGCTTCGGCGACCTTGGTGAGGTTCGGCAGGTCCTGCAGGCGGATGCGCTGGTTGTCGGCGCCGTGGCAGGTGACGCAGCCGAAGTCGTGGGTACCGCCGCGAAAGAAGAAGATCTTCTTGCCGATCTCGTAGGCTTCCTGCTCCTTGGGATGCGACGCCGCGACGTTCATCTTCATGCCGCGCGATTCCGACGTGACATACGCGACCAGGGCATCCATGGGCACTTTCTTGCCGGGACCGCCGAACGGGTCCTTCTTCGCTTCCGCGGGCGCAAAGCCTTGCAGCGTGACCATGCAGGTGACCAGGCGCGACTCGAGGTCCTCGACCTTTCCGGAATCGGCGAAGAATTTCGGCAACACCGTGTACGCGCCCTTCACCACGCCGGGCCCCAAGCCCAGGTCGCAGCGTTCGAGCGAGGCGTTCTTCGGGCCGCGCTTTTCCTTCCAGAGCGCTTCGCCGCGCGCCTGCCACAGCTCGGCCGGGTTGTCGTCGCCCAGCGCCGCGCGATAGCGCTCGATCTCCTCCACGGCGGTGCGCTGCTGCGCGAAGATCTCGCCGGCGCCGATCGCGCCCGCCACGCAAAGGATCGCTGCGATCCGCTGACTCAGGTTCAAGACGGTCTCCTTAGGGCTTGAGGTATGCGTAACCTTCCTGCGCCTGCAGCCGGCTCACCTCGGCGACACCCGAGGGCACGATCCTGGCCTCCTCGAGGACCCGCTTCGGGTCGATGTTGCGCGACTGAAGCGTGAAGGCACAGACGCGAAACTCCACGCCCTTGCCCACGAGGTCCTGTACCGCCACCTCGAACGGGTTGCCGTTCTTGTCCTTCGCGTCGCGCAGCAGGAAGTCGATGCCGCCCGCGTGCGTCACCACCACGATCTTCGCCTTGGGGTCGGCGCTCAAATGATTGCGGATGTTGCGGATCGCGGAAGTCGCCTGCTCGATTCCCTCGTTCACGTGGTAGACGACCTTCACCGGGTCGCCCGGTGCCGCCGCCCCGTTCAACGCAGTGGCGGCGAGCGCCGCCGCAAGCCAGGCTTTCGCGGCGCGCATCACGCGGTGACGAGCGCTTCGTCGGTGCGCTTGTCGCCGTGGTTGTCGGTCCAGGTGATGGTCACCTTGTCGCCCACCTTGCCGCCGGAGAACTTGAAGGCGAGGAACGGGTTCTTCGAGACCGCCGGCCCCCACTCCGCGGAAAGCACCACCTTGCCGTTGTGCGTGGCGGTGACGTTCTGGATGAACCAGGCGGGAACCACCGCGCCCTTGGCGTCCTTGCGCTGGCCGGTCTCCATCTCGTGGCTCATCAGCACGCGCACGTCGACCTTGTCGCCGTCCATCCGGGCGCGAATCTTCATCGGGTCTGCCATGGTCCGCTCCTTATCCGCCGCAGCCGCCCAAGGTCACTTTCACTTCCTTGGGTGCGTAGTAGAACTTGCCGTCCGCCTTCACCAGCGCGAACACATTCGAGGTCTGGCCCATCTTCACGCGCGTGTTGATCCAGGGCTCGGTGCCCTCGGGAATGGTGAAGCTGGCGGCGAGGATGTTGGGATTCTTCTCGACCAGGAGGGCGATCTGCTCGGTCTTGGGAATCTTGCTGACGACGGTGAACGGCACCACCGCGCCGTTCTCGGCGATGTCGGGCGTGTTGACGAACTGGATGTCCTTGCTCTCGACCGGCGTGCCCCCGCCCATCGCCTTCACGGCGTCGGCGAGGCTCTTCACCTCGAAGGCCTGCTTGTTCCAGGCCTGCGCCCAGGCGCTGCCCGGCTTGAACAGGCCCGCGGCCATGGCGAAGCCGAGGACCGCGGCACCGCCGCCGGCCTTCATTGCATTCCTGCGACTCGAGTTCATTGCTTGCTCCTGGATGCGCGCCGGCATGGCTTCACGAGCGAAAATTATAACCCGAGCACCCATCGAACCAGCGCCGCCGCATCGGATTCGGCGAGGTCGGGATTGGGCGGCATCGCGATCGGGCCCCAGGCGCCCGAGCCCCCGCGACGCACCTTCTGCAGCAATCTTGCTTCGATGCCCGCCTCACCCTTGTAGCGGGCGGCCACCTCCTTGAAAGCCGGGCCCACGATGCGCTTGTCGATGCCGTGGCAGGTGAGGCAGGCCTTGCGCCTGGCCAGGTCGGCGACGTCGGCATCGGATGATTGGGCTGCGGGGGCGACGGATTTCGCGCCGAGGGTGCGGTTCTGCTCCGTGGGATCGCCATGCAGGTTGCGCGCCGATGCGGGGAAGGCCGAGGCGAGCTTCACGTCCGTCGCGCAGTCCTTCATGCATGCCACGTTGGCGACGTCGCCCTTGCCCTTCACGTCCCACAGGCCGTGGCTCTTCGTCATGCCGTCGCGGTTGGGAAGCTTCGCCTGCACTTCGGCCATGTTGCGCTGCGAAAGGACGAAGTCCGCGGGAACGATGTCGGCGAGGTTCAGCATGTAGGCCACGACGGCATAGACCTCGTCCGCCGTGAGCGACTTGGGCGCGGTCCACGGCATGGCGCGGCGGATGTAGTCCCACAGCGTGGAAATCGAGGAAAGCTTCATGAACGTGGTGCGCGCCACGTCGCCGGTGACGAGGCTCTTCACGCGCCCGCGCTTCACGTCGTCGGCGGTGGTGCCTCCGACGAGCGGCGTGAACACCTCGTTCGACTCGCCGAACGTGCCATGGCAAGACGCGCACTTGTCGTCCCAGACCTTCTGCCCCTTCTCCACGCTTCCGGAGCCGGGCGGCAGGCCCTTGAAATCGGGACGCACGTCGATGTCCCATGCGGCGATCTCGGCGGGTGTGGCGGTGCGGCCCACGCCGGGAAATTGGCCCCCGGCCTGCGCCGCGAAGACGAGCATAAGCGTCACCCCGGCGCAGGCCGGGGCCCAATCAATAAGCCTGGACATTCGTCACTTCCCCGCTGTCGGCCACCTTCCACGACTGGATCGCGTTGTTGTGATAGATCGAGCGCGTGCCGCGCACCGCGCGCAGCTGGTTGATCTTGGGCTGCACGTAACCGGTCTCGTCGATGGCGCGCGACTGCAGGATCGCGGGGCTGCCGTCCCACACCCAGTCGATGTTGAAGCGCGTGAGGCATTTCGGCAGCATCGGACTCTCGAGGCGCGCGCTGCGCCAGTTGCGCCCGCCGTCGGACGATATGTCGACCCGCTTCACGCGCCCGCGCCCCGACCACGCGATGCCGGTCACGTTGTGAAAGCCCTTGTCGAGGAGGAATTGCCCGCCCGATGGCGAAGTGATCACCGATTTGCACTCCTGGATCGAGGAATATTGGCGCAGCGTCCCATCGGGCATCAGGTCCACGTAGTGCAGCACCTCGTCCTTGGTGCCCCACGGTTGGTCGCCCACCTCGAGGCGGCGCAGCCACTTCACCCACGACACGCCTTGGATCCCCGGAGCCACGAGGCGTAGCGGGTAGCCGTTCTCCGGGCGCAGCATCTCGCCATTCATCGCCCAGGCCACCATCACATCGTCCAGCGCGCGCTCGATGGCGATGGTGCGCGTGAGGCTCGAGCCGTCGGCGCCTTCCGCGAGGACGAACTTGCCGCGCTTTCGGTCGAAGCCGCAGTCGTCGAGGAGGGTCGAGAGCTTGACTCCGGTGAACTCGCAGCACGACAGCATGCCGTGGCTGTACTGGACCGTGGGCACCGAGACGTTGCCCCACTCCATGCCGGTGTTGGCGCCACACTCGATGAAGTGCATGCGCGACACTGCGGGAAGGCGCATGAGGTCTTCCATCGTGTAGACCTTGGGCTCCTTCACCAGGCCCATCACCATCAACCGATGCCGGTGCGGATCGATGTCCCACCAGCCCTGGTGGTGGCGCTCGAAATGCAGCCCGTTGGGGGTGACGATGCCGAAGAGCCCTTGCAGCGGGGTGAACGAGACCGACGCGGCGCCCACGCGCGTGAGGCCGGGGCTTTCGCGGCGCTGCAGGTTCTTCTCGTATTGCGACGGCGCGCCGTACGGGCGCGCGGCCACCGGCTGGCCGAGGCCGCGGCTATGCTCGGGAAGCTCGAGGATTTCGGGATCGCCGGCGCCCTGCGCGGCTGCCCTGCCGCTTGCGAGCGCCGCGGCCGCGAGGAAAGCGCCGTGCAGGAAGCCACGCCGCCCCGCCTGCACGGCGGAAATCTGCTGCGGGTCGAGGAAATTTTCCGGGGCGCGCGCGAGGCGGCCCGGCAGGCGCGATCGCGTCATGGTCGTGGGCTCAATGCAGGCCGAGTCTAGGAACGCGCGGCTATATTAGTCAAGCCTAATATTGACGGCGCCTGATGGACACCCTACATTGCGCCATGGTCACCCGCGCCCGCCGCCGTCCCGCGAAGAAGGTCCCGAGCGACATCTTCGACCTGATCGGCAAGGGCGAGAACATCCGCGAGGCGAGCGCGGCGATGCAGGCCATGGCCCATCCGCTGCGCCTGAAGATCCTGTGCCTGGTGGGCAACCAGGAGCTGTCGGTGCTGGAGATCGTGGACGCCGTCGGCACCTCGCAGAGCAACATCTCCCAGCACCTCGCGGTGCTGCGCGACACCGGCATCCTCGCCGCGCGCAAGCACGCCAACCGCGTCTTCTATCGCATTGTCGATCCGCGCGTGCTCGAGATGATCTCCCTCACCCGCCGCATCTTCTGCACCTTCTGAAAAGTGGTGTCAGGTACAACTTAAAAAGTCGTGTCAGGTACCATTTAAGTTGCACCTGACACGACTTTTTAAGTTGTACCTGACACGACTTATTTCCACTTTTGCGCGGCGCCGTCGTCGCTCGAGCGCGCCTCGACCCAGCGCGTGCCGGCGGGCGTGTCCTCGCGTTTCCAGAAGGGGGCGCGGGTCTTTAGGTAGTCCATGATGAACTCGCATGCGGCGAATGCCTCGCCGCGATGGGCGCTGGTGACACCCACCAGCACGATGCGATCGCCGGGCGCGAGCCGCCCGACGCGGTGGATCACCAGGGTATCGATCAAATCCCAGCGCGCATGCGCCTGGGCGCAGATGTCCGCGAGGGCCTTTTCGGTCATTCCGGGATAGTGCTCGAGCGTCATGCCGCTCACTGCGGCGCCGTCGTTCGCATCGCGCACGAGGCCCACGAAGCTCGCCAGCGCGCCCACGTCGCGGCGCCCGCGGGTCAGCGACTCGAGCTCCTTGCCGGTGTCGAAATCGGCCTCCTGCACGCGCACCGCGGACATCGCTAACCTCCAGTGACCGGCGGAAAGAACGCGATCTCGTCGCCCGGCTTCACCGGCGTGGCGAGGTCGGCCATGCGCTGGTTCACGGCGACGCGCCAACTCTTGCCGGCCGCGAAGGCATCCGTCCAGCGCGCGCCCCGCGAGCGCAGCGCATCGACGATGGCAGACACGGTGGCGTTACCCGAAGGCAGCGCGAGCTCTTCGCGCGAGCAACCCACGCGCTCGCGAAGGCTGGCGAAATAGAGCAGCGTGACCAGGGCGGCGTCCTTCAGCGCACCAGGCGCGCGCGATTCAATCCGAGGTGCTTCACGACAAAGCGCGCCACGTCCTCGGCATCATCCAGGTCGAGCTGCGGAAGCGCCGTATCGAGCGGCTCGTTGGTGGCGATCGCCACCACGTGCGGATCCTCCGGATAGAGCAGCGGCGTATGGCTCGCGCGCCGATGGACCTCGATCTTGGCGATGGGCTCGCTCTTGTAGCCCTCCACGATCACCAGGTCGCACGGCGAGAGGTGCTTCAGCTGCTCCTCCAGGGCGGGCTCGGCGGCGCCGCGCAGCTCGTGCATCAGCGCCCAGCGCTTCGACGAGCTGATCAGCACTTCCGCGCAGCCCGCGTGGCGATGGCGGTAGGAGTCCTTGCCGGGCTGGTCCACGTCGAACTCGTGGTGCGCATGCTTCACCAGCGACACGCGCAGCCCTTCGCGCACCAGCACCGGGATCAGCTTCTCGATGAGCGTCGTCTTGCCGCTGCCGCTGAAGCCGGCGATGCCGATGATTTTCATGCGGAAATGATACGGCATCGCCAGCGAAAAAGCCCCCGGCGCGAGCCGGAGGCCTGTGAGCTGGGTCCCCGCTCGCGCGGGAACGGCAGGTGTTACTTGCGCTTGTTGGTTTTCTTGACGGTGCGGGTGGCGGCGGCTTGCGCGGTCGCGACGTTCTGCTCGACGGTGTCGTAGATCTGCTTGTTGATCGAGGCGAGGTTGTCGTAGGCGCTCTGCGCCGCGGCGATCGCGGTCCTCAGGTTGCCGACCACGCTCTCGCTGCCGGCGGGCGCGTACTTGAGCGCCTCTTCCAGGGCGGCGATCGCGGCCTTGTTCAGCTGGGCGGTGTTCTGCTCGAGGACCTTCTTCACTTCGTCGCTGGAGGCGGCGGCGGTCTCGTAGGCGGTGCGCGAGTAGGCGTAAGCGCGCTTCAGGGCGGGCTCGACGGCGGCGGAATTGATGGCGAGGGCTTCGTTCACGTCGCGCGCGCCGGCCAGCGACTGCGCGTGGCGGGTGGCCTGGGTGACGGATTCGCGGGCGGCGCCGAGGCCGAGCTCCGTGAACTTCTCGATGTTGCCGAGCGAGAGCTTCGCGAAGTAGGAGAATTGCTCGATCGCGGCTTCGTTGGCGGCGGCGAACTGGTCGATCTTGAACATGGCTGGGGTCCTTGGGGAAGTGGGTGGGGATCAGTCCATATTGTGCACTGCAACATAATCCCTGTCAAGGGCCTTCTCCCCCTATTTGTTGCACTGCGTCAATCCAGGGCCGGGCCGCGCGGAACCCTTGGCGGGGGCCCCTTGTCTTTCCACAATATCCTCCATCGGGAGAGCCCCATGCGTACCAGCCGGTTTCTCATCGTCATCCTGACCGCCCTCACCCTCGCCTGCGCCCAAGACCTTGCCTTTGCCCAAGGCAAAGGCAAGGACAAGGATCGCGGCCAGCAGGATCAGGGCCGCAAGGCCCACAAGCAGCACAAGCACCACGACGGGAAAGCGCTCGTGGGCGACAAGATCAAGGTGAACGGGCGCCACAAGTTCCACGAGAACGGCAAGTTCAGCTCCTTCGTGGATGTCTCGAACGGCAAGATCGCCGGCGTCTCCGTGAAGCACGCGGAGAAAGGCGACGTCCCGGTGAAGAAATACAAGACCTCGCGCAAGATGGTCGAGGCACCCGCCAGCGGCTTCCAGACGGTGTCGCTGATCCTGGCGCAGGGAACCGGCACCGAATACCTGGGCACCAAGTGGATCGGCTACTCGTACACCGACGACTATGGCGACGAGGTCATCTACTGGTTTCCCTACGACATGATCCTCGACCTGGACACGGGCGCGGTCGAATACGTCCCAGCCGACTAGCGTTTCCCGTGGGTCGATAAAAAAAACCCCCGAAACTCGGGGGTTTTTTTCGGCCTCCTGTGTCTGGAGACCCGCGATCAGCGAACCGGCAAATCGCCTGCGGGAATGGTCACGCGCTGGTCCAGGCACGAGATCTTGCCGCGCGCGGGGCCGGCGGGCTTGATCTCGCCCGCGGTGTTGGGGAAATTGTCGCGCCGGTTGCCGTCGGAATTGGCGGTGCAGAACTTGTGCCCGACCAGGACGGGGCTGGTCGGAGTTTCCAGAGGCCCCAGGTTCCTCAGGCTCGTGGCCGGATCGACCGGGTTGCGGAAGACGTCGATCACCTGGCGATTGCGGAACACGAACGCCACGGCGTTGCGCTCGTTCGCGTCGGCCCAGATGTTGCCCGCCGCGTCGAGCACGATGCCGTCCACGCCTTCGAGATATGGGTGCGCGACATAGATGTGGCTCAGGCACAGCGTATTCGCCGGGAAGGTGGTGTCGCAGCCCATGCTCGCCTGCGGCGTGCCGTCGTCGTGGATGTGGACGGCCCAGATCGCGCCGCGCGCGGTGTCCGCGATGAAGAGGTTGTTCGACCGGTCGAAGGCCACCCCGTTGGCGACCAGCGGCTGCGAGCCGAGGATGTTGGTCGCGGTGCGCGTGGCGGCGCCGGCGGCGGCGGCGAACTGGATGGTGCCGGGGGCGAGGCTGCGAACGTCGCGGCCCACGCCGTTGATGTTGATCCCGGTGACGTCGTTGGCCATCGGCTGGATGCGGAAGACTTCGATGCCGGCGCCGCCCGTCGAAGGAATTCTCCAGACGCGACCGAGGCCCGTGGTGCCGTCGCCCGTCCAGAGATTGCCCCTGCGGTCGAACGCCAGGCCATTGGTGCCCGGCACGTCCGTCGCGAAGACCGTGGCGGTGGGCGGAGTGCCCGTGGCGGACGGCGTGAAGCGCCAGATCCGATCCGCGTTGGTCACGTAGAGCTGGCCGTCGGCGCCGAAAGCCAGGCCGCTGGGCGAGCACGTGGGCGTCTGCGGTGGAATCATGCCGACGATGGTGAGCGTCGGGTTGTCGACGTTGACCCGATAGATCGGGCAGCCGTCGGTGGCCGCGAGCGCGCGCCCCGGCGAGTAGAGGTTGCCCTGGTCATCGTTGGTGAGCCCCTCGATCGTGAGCGGCGTGGTGATGAGCGTCGTGAACGATGCGGGCTGCGAGGCGGCGGTAGTGCTCGAGTCGGCGTGCGCGGCCAACCCGAAGGCCGACAGCAGCGCGAGTGCCCATGTCTCCATCTTCATGGCGGATCTCCTCTCGTTCTTGTGGGTGACGCTGGGGGAACATCGTGCGCCGAACCTCCATTCCCCCGCAACCATTTTGTATGATGTGGCCGATGAAGATCGGAATCCTGGAAGGCGACGACATCGGGCACGAGATCGTGCCCGCGGCGGTGGAAGTGGCGCGCGCGGCCGCGAAGAAGCACGGGGTTGCGATCGATTGGCGGGCGTTGCCGATCGGCCGGCGCGCGTTGGATACCCACGGATCGACGCTGCCCAGGGAAACGCTCGATGCGCTGCCGACGCTCGACGGCTGGATCCTCGGTCCCATCGGGCACCGCGCCTATCCCAGGGTCCCCGAGGCCATCAATCCGCATCCGATCCTGAGGAAGCGCTTCGACCTCTTCGCCAATGTGCGCCCGACGCGCTCCTACCCGGACATCGGCTGCCTGCACGACGGCATCGACTTGATCATCGTGCGCGAGAACAACGAGGGCTTCCAGCCGGACCGCAACATGTTCGCGGGCTGCGGGGAATTCCGTCCGACGCCGGACATGACGCTTTCCATGCGCGTCATCACGCGGCGCGCGAGCTACCGCGTGGCGAAAGCCGCGCTCGAGCTCGCCCGCCAGCGCCGCAAGCACATGACGTTCGTGCACAAGGACACGGTCTTCAAGCTGGGCTGCGGCATGTTCGTCGAGGAGTGCCGGCGCGCCGCGGGCGAATATCCCGACGTGCGCGTGGACGACGTCATCGTGGATACGATGGCCATGCGCCTGGTGCGCGATCCGCAAAGCTTCGACGTGGTGGTCACCACCAACATGTTCGGCGACATCCTCTCCGACGAGGCGGCGGGGCTGGTCGGCGGCCTGGGCATGGCGCCGGGGCTTTGCATCGGCGAGGCGCACGTCGCCATGGCGCAGGCCACGCACGGCTCCGCTCCCGACATCGCCGGCCAGGGCATCGCCAATCCCTACGCGATGATCGAGTCCACGCGCATGCTGCTCGAGTGGCTCGGGCACGACAGGAAGCGCCCCGAAGCCGTTGCCGCCGCGCAATCCATGTCGCGCGCAATGACGGCCGCGCTCGGGGATCCCAGGTCGCGCACCGCAGACATCCGCGGCACCGGCGACACCGCCGCGATGACGCGCGCCGTGATCCGCGCCATCGAGCAAGGCTGAACGTGAAGGACGCCCGGCCCATCGCCGTGATGCGCGTGCTGGTGATCCTCGGCCTCAACGCGGTGCCGATCTGGGGCTTCACCGAGGAAGGCTGGACGCCGGGCACCGCCCTCGCCCTCTACTGGCTGCAGGGCGCGCTCAATATTCCGATCCTGGCCGCGCTCATCGTCATGCATCGGCGCGCCACCCATAAATGGGGCCACTACAACGCCACGACCACCACGAGCGTGAACGGCGGCCCGGCGGTGACGAAGCGCTCGACCTTCCTCGACGGTTTCCTCTGGATGTCGATTCCGTTCGTGGTGGCGCACGGGATCTTCCTCGCGTTCATCCTCGGCGTGGCCTGGAAGGACGCCGCGGGCGGGATCGACCGCGAGGACCTGCGCGTGGGCGCGGTGGCGATGCTCAACATCATGGCGCTCGGCTTCGCGGTCGATTCGTTCGACATCGCCGGGCGGCCCTTCGCGTGGATCCGCCGCCGCGCGCAGGCGCAGATGCAGCGGACGTTCGTCGTGCAATTCGTGATCATCTTCGGCATCGGCGTGGCGGCATTCGCCGACAAGGACGCCGCGGCTTTCTTCGCGGTGTTCCTCGCTCTCAAGCTCTTCTTCGACATCCTGTTCGAGCTTCCGGAGTGGGATCCGAAGGAGCCGCCCGGATGGATCGTGTGGCTCTTCAATCGATTCGGCGACGGCAAGGGCGACATCCACGCGCTGTGGAAGACGTGGCGCGATGAGCAGAAGCAGGGATTCGAGGACGACGAGCGCAGGGTCGATCCCGCAACGCTCGGCGGGTAGCAGTACAACAACGCGACCAAGAACCTGTTCGACCTCATGGCAACCTGGATGAACGCGCGGTACTGACCGGGCCCTACTCTTCGGGCTTGTCGGGAACCGACTGAAGGCGGCGCACGCCGCCTTCAACCGCGCGCAGCTCAATGATCTCCGCCTCCTGCGAGGTGGCGCCCATCTCCTTGAACTTGCGCGCCGAGACCAGCACGCGGCTTTCGAAGGATGCGATCGCCGCGTTGTAGCTGTCGGTCGCGGTGCCGAGGCTCTTGCCGAGGCGCGTGAAGTGATCGGCCATCACGGAAAGGCGCGCATGCAGCTCCTGGCCGAGCTGGCTGATCTCGCGGGCGTTGTCGGCGATGGCTTCCTGGCGCCAGCCGTACGAAGCCGCTTTCAGCAGCGCCATGAGCGAAGCCGGCGACGCGATGATCACGTTCTGCCCGAAGCCGCTGTCGAGGAGATCGGGGTCGGCTTCGAGCGCCGCGCTGTAGAACGCCTCACCGGGAATGAACATCACCACCACTTCGGGCGTGGGCTGGAACTGCTCCCAATAGGACTTCTTTGCGAGCGCCTCGAGATGGCGGCGCATGAGCTGCGCATGCAGGAGGATCTTCACCTTGCGCAGCTCGTCGGTGGTGGCCTCGTGCGCCTCCATGTAGGCCGTGATCGGCGCCTTGGAATCCACCACGATCTGGCGGCCGCCGGGCAGCTTCACGATGAGGTCGGGGCGCAGCTTCCCGTCGTCGCCCTCCGCCGACTGCTGCTCGACGAAGTCGCAATGCAGCATCATCCCGGCCATCTCGACCACGCGGCGCAGCTGGATCTCGCCCCAGCGCCCACGCACGTGGGGCTGGCGCAGCGCCTTCACGAGGTTCGTCGTCTCGTCGCGCAGTTGGGTCTGCACCTCGGCCATGTTGGTGAACTGTTGGCGGATCTCGCCGTAGGCCTCGACGCGCGCCTTCTCCAGGGCGCCGATCTTTTCGTCCACCTTGTCCAGCGAGGCGCGCACCGGCGCGACCAGCGACTCGATGGCGATCTGGCGCTTCTCCAGGTCGCCCTTGGCGCCCTGCTGGAATTCCGCGAGCGAGGCGCGCGCGAGATCGAGGAAGGACTGGTTGTTGCTCTTCAACGCATCGGCCGAGAGCGACTTGAAGCTATTCTCCAGGGCGCGCTGCGCCTCGGTGATGAGCTTCACCTTCTCCTGCGACTGCTGGCGCTCCTCCTCGAGGCGCGTGTGCAGCTCCGCCGCGCGCTCGCGGGCCTTGCTCGCCTCCTCGGTGAGGCGCGCGATCGCCAGCTCGCGCTCGCGGATCAAGCCGCGCAGCTCATCCGAGTTGCGAGCGCGCTCTTCCAGCGTGGCGCTGCGCTGCACCGCTTCGAGGAGCTGGCCGCGAAGCTGGGTCGCATCGCGCTCCAGCTCCGCGGACTGCACGCCGTAGCGCAGCGACTGCTCGCGCACGGCGGTGAGTTGCGCTTCGAGCTCCGCGGTGCGCTTCTGGTCGTGGGCGGGCCGGGAGCGGTTCCAGAGGTAGGCGACGCCGAACCCCGCGGCGGCGCACGCCAAGGCGATGAGAAGCGTGACGATCCCGTTGTCCATGCAAGCATTCTAGACACTCCGAGGCTCAAGGGGTGAGCTACCATTTCGTCCATGCCGGAGCTGCCCGACGTGTGCGTCTACCTCGAGGCCCTCGAGCGGAAGGTCGTCGGCCAGCCGCTCGAGCGCGTGCAGGTCGCGAGTCCCTTCGTGCTGCGCAGCTTCGATCCGCCGATCGACGCGGCCACCGGGCGCACGGTGAGCGGCGTGCGCCGGATCGGCAAGCGCCTCGTCCTCAACCTGGGCGACGAGCTCTTCGCGGTGATCCACCTCATGATCGCGGGACGCCTGCATTGGCGCGGGCCCGGCGAGAAGAGGAAGCCCCAGGGCGTGCTCGCGACCTTCCTGTTTCCGGCGGGAACGCTCTATTTCACCGAGGCTGGCACCCGCAAGCGCGCCTCGCTCACGCTGGTGCGCGGCGAGGCGGCGTTGAAGGCCCTCGACCCCGGCGGCATCGATCCCATCGACTCCACCTTCGAGGAGTTCTCGGCGGCGCTTGCCCGCGAAAGCCATACGCTCAAGCGCGCCCTCACCGATCCGCACCTCTTCAGCGGCATCGGCAACGCCTATTCCGACGAGATCCTGCACGCGGCGAAGCTTTCGCCGCTGAAGCTCACGCGCTCGCTCAAGGAAGAAGAAGCGCGGCGCCTGCACAAGGCGGCGCGCGTGACCCTCCTCTCGTGGCGGGACATCCTGCGCGCGGAGGTCGGCGCGGGCTTCCCCGAGAAGGTGACGGCGTTTCGCGAGGGCATGGCGGTCCACGGCCGATTCAAAAAGCCGTGCCCCGTGTGCGGCTCTCCCGTGCAGCGCATCGTCTACGCCGAGAACGAATGCAACTACTGCGCCACTTGCCAGACGGGAGGTAAATTGCTCGCCGACCGGTCGCTGTCGAGGCTCCTGAAAGACGACTGGCCGAAGTCCATCGACGACCTGTAGGACCGGCTACCGTCGTAACCAGAGGAGCCCGGCCGGGTGCGCGGGTTCATTGTGCTGCAGCGCACGATAGCTTAGGCTCCCTCCAGTGGGAGGCACGCATGGCCGGTACCTATAACAACTGGGTAGTCCTGTTGTCACTTCTGGTCGCGATCCTGGCGTCCTACACGGCGCTCGATCTGGCATCGCGCATCACCGCCTCGACCGGGGTCGCCGCGGCCTCGTGGCTCCTCGGGGGCGCTTTCGCCATGGGCATGGGCATCTGGTCGATGCACTTCATCGGCATGCTCGCCTTCAGCCTGCCCATCGCGATGGCCTACGACGTCGGCATCACGATCACGTCCATGCTGATCGCGATCGTGGTCTCCGGCTTCGCCCTCCTCACCGTCACCCGAAGCTCCCTCAGCATGCGCAACCTCGCCGCGGGTGGCGTGCTCATGGGGATCGGCATCTCGTCGATGCACTACACCGGCATGGCGGCGATGGAAGTGCAGCCGGGCATCCGCTACGACCCGACGCTCTTCGCCGCCTCGGTCGCCATCGCCATCGCGGCTTCGACGGCCGCGCTCTGGATCTCGTTCACGCTGCGCTCGCACGGCACGCGCCGCGTGTACGCGCGGCTGGGAAGTGCGGTCATCATGGGTGCGGCCATCGTCGGCATGCACTACACCGGCATGGCCGCGGCGAATTTCGCCCCGGACACGATCTGCCTCTCCGGGACGCTCGCCAACAACTCGTGGATGGCGGCCACCATCGCGATCATCACCTTCCTCATCCTGTGCGGCACGCTTTCGCTCTCGGTGCTCGACGCGCGCATGGAGTCCAAGACCGCGCAGATGGCCTCCTCGCTGAAAGAGGCCAACGCGGAGCTGCAACACCTGGTCCTCCACGATTCGCTCACCAAGCTGCCCAACCGCATCCTGCTGGAAGACCGCGTTCAGCAGGCAGTCGAGGAATGCCGGCGCGACCGCAACCACTGCGCGGTGCTCTTCGTCGACCTCGACCGCTTCAAGACCCTCAACGACTCCCTGGGGCATTTCGCCGGGGACACCGTGCTGCGCACCGTGGCCGAGCGCCTGCGCGGCTCCGTTCGCCTCGAGGACACGGTGTCGCGCCTGGGCGGCGACGAGTTCGTGGTGCTGCTGAAGCGCGTCGCGCGCGCCGAGGACGCAGGCGATGTCGCGCGCAAGATCATCGACGCCGTCTCGCGGCCCATCGTCCTGGACAACCAGGAGCTGCGCATCGGGTCGAGCATCGGCATCAGCGTCTTCCCGGGGCACGGCGACGCCGCCGACCGCCTCATCGCGAACGCCGATGCCGCCATGTACCACGTGAAGAAGACCGGGCGCTCGAGCTTCGCCTTCTTCGCCCCCGAGATGAGCACCTATTTCCCCAAGCGCCTGGAGCTCGAGAACGAGCTGCGCGCCGCGCTCGAGAAGAACCAGCTGGTGGTGCACTACCAGCCCAAGGTCGACATGCGCAGCGGCCGCGTGGTGGGCATGGAGGCGCTGGTCCGCTGGCAGCATCCGCAGCGGGGATTGATCCAGCCTTCGGACTTCATCCCGCTCGCCGAGGAGACCGGCCTCATCGTGGTCCTCGGCAACTGGGTGCTGCAGGAAGCCTGCCTGCAGGCGCGCGCCTGGCAGCAGCGCGGCATCAAGGACCTGGTCATCGCCGTGAACATCTCCGGGGTCCAGTTCCGCCAGCGCGACCTGGTCGACAACGTGGCGAGGGCGCTGGAGTGGAGCGGCCTCGATGCGCGCTTCCTCGAGCTCGAGATCACCGAAAGCGTCGTGATGGAGAACGCCCCCGAGGCGATCGTGATGCTCGAGGAGCTGCACCAGATGGGCGTGGGGCTCTCGATCGACGACTTCGGCACCGGCTATTCGAGCCTGAATTACCTGAAGCGCTTCCCGATCGACAAGCTGAAGATCGACCAGTCGTTCATCCGCGACATCTCGGCCGACACCGACGACGCCGCCATCGTCCAGGCGATCATCGCCATGGCGCACGGCCTGCGGCTGCGCGTGGTCGCGGAAGGAGTGGAAAGCCAGGGGCAGCTCGACTTCCTGCGCGCCCTGGACAACGACGAATACCAGGGCTTCCTCTTCAGCAAGGCGCTGCCGGCGCGCGAGGTGGAGCGGCGCCTGCTGCTCGACGTGGAAAGCACGCTGGAGCTGGTGACGGCGCCGACCGGCGAATAGTCCGACAGCCGGATCGTAATCGCGGAAGTAGTTGTAGTGCTTTCCCGTCTCGACATCGAAGTACTGGCCCGGCAACTCGCAAAGACCTCACCTCCAAGAAGGCGTGCCGATGCTCGGATCTCTCCAACGCGGAAATTTGCGACACGCCTTCAGGCTGCGAGTTTCAGGCGCAGGTTCTTGCCCAGCGCATTGGCGGCCTTGCTGATGGTCGAGAGCGTGATGGAAGGATCGTCTTCGTCGAGCAAGCGACGAATGACCGCTCGGCTGGTACGCATCCGTCGGGCCATTTCGGCCTGGCTCACGTTGGCCTTTTCCATGGCTTGCTGGAACTCCCACGCGAGCACGCGCTTGAGGGCGAGCGCGGTAGCCGCTTCCAGCCGCTTGTCTTCGCGCAGGAACTCCTCGAAGTCGCTGCCGACGTGCCGATGCGCTTTCTTGCGTGCCATGGTCATTCCTTTCTCTACTTCAAGAGTTTCTTGCGTTGCTTCGCCGCCTTCAAGTCCGGTAGCGGAGTCTTTTGACTCTTCTTGATGAAACCGTGCAGCAGTACTGCGTCGCCTTCGAAAACGGTGAAGAGCACCCGCGCAATTCCACCGGGAAGATCAACGCGCACTTCCCACAAGCCGGCCTCGATCTTGCGTACCAGAGGCATGCCGATAGGCCAGCCGAACTGAACAGTACGGATATCGTCGCCCATCGCCTTCCGCTCCTCCGCGGGAAGCGCCTTCAACCACTCCCGCACCGGCTCTCGGCCTTCGGTCGTGCGGAAGAACTTGACCGAGAGCTTCGGTTTGGACACGCCTTAGTGTATCATAATAGATACACATTCGCCAAGCACTAGACATCGTGGATCTGCCGGCTTCGGACACACCGCGATCTTCTCGGCAGGCCCGGGGAAGTGGCACTTGCTCTTGTGGCTTCGAAGAGAGCATCGCAGCTAAGGAACGGAGCAAGAGCCACGTTCACATAACGCGGCGATTATGCGTCGCAGCTCTTCACGCGGTGCCCGCATCCTGCAACGGATAACCGAGCGTTATGTCGGGCGCCCGGGCCTGCCTCGGCAACGC
>WNFL01037112.1_pt1 | contig 35624 bp, 47 predicted proteins | sample 5400361 | NCBI WGS metagenome assembly WNFL01 (sample SAMN13153351, study PRJNA577476) | soil metagenome | isolation source: 40 cm soil on Douglas fir-dominated hillslope | place: USA:California | collected 2013-09-17
ATAATTACATAAAGAGTAGCTGTATGGTATATGTGATAGCTTCCCTACCCGTCTAAGTTTAAAAGCATCATCTTAATAGAAAGGAGGACAATATGAAATAAGTAAAAACTTAAATCCAACATAAACCACATGTAAAAAGTCCGCAGGGAAAGTAAGGGATTGCTTTGTACTCCTTGCGGATATTTTAAACCAAAACAAAATTAAAAATGGAAAATAGTACACCCGATAAAAATCGTTATGGTATGCTGAATTTTTCGGCCAAGGGAGCTTTTAATGCTTCCTCATTTGCTGAAATATTAGTAGAGGTCGGTAAGCAAGTTGGAGAGGCTCAACAGCATTGCTTTAACCGTGATGCAGAAGTAGACTCGTTAAAGTATGAATTAATGAAGTCTAGGGAGAGTGCAAAAGTATTGGATCAAGAAAGACTTAAGGTAATGGAAATGCTTAAGCGAGATGAAAGAACACATTCCAATACTGTTGATAGCCTTAAGCTTGAAAGACAAATGCAAATTAAACGTAACATAAGTTTATTTGCGGAATTACAAGAATGGTATTTAAAGTTTCCAGAACACGCAAAAAAATTCAGGCGTAAGTTTAAAAATCCAAAGCCTTTTGCGGAGGATTGTTCGCATATCCTAGCTCCAAATTTTCCATGTCCACCTGCTTTTGCCGATTAAAAATATGGACGAGAATAAAGTTTCCCAGCTTACTGCCTCAGAGGCGGTTTATGGATTTATGGCTTGGCTTATTTGTCGTACGGAAGTTATAAAGATAGGAGCAAGCGAAAACGCCTCACCATTGCCAACGCTTATAAAGGTGTTTTGTGATGCTAACGGCCTTGCCGATCCTACGGAGAATTACCCTAATAATTTAATTCACCCTAAAGAAATTGTATATGCTCAAGAAGGTACTCTTGATGGAAAACCAATAGCTATAGGTTATCAACATACCGTGTTTGATGATCTTAGGGATGAATGTGAAAGGCTTAAGAAACGTGCAGAGGATTATAGACATATAAAGTCTATGGGTGCTGTACTAATTGATAACTTAATTCTTAGCGCAAAAGACATCCTTGGAAAAAAGACTGACATCGAAGGAGCTAAAATACTATTACACGAAATGAAAGAAATCCAATAAATATGAGACTAAATAAATCAGAAATTGGTGCCGTAGCCCGTCAAATTTTAGCGGCTGGACAAGAGGCCAACAAAAAACGTAAAGAGGAACTTCGTGAAAGTTTGCGCGATAGAGCAGAAAAGCAAATGAATATCTTTACAACCCTAGACCCTATAATTAGGGAAGAGCTAATGGGTCGTAATTACGATATTGATCATTTTCTTAATCCTTTGGTGAATGAAAAAGTATCTAATGGGTACCTTCCAAAGCATAAAGATTTTAATGATTTACAGGATGAAATTCTACTATGCCTTAAGGAATGCAAAACAATAGATGACATCAAAGCCCGTATCGACCCTTACGAAGCCGATTAATAATAAAGACCCCTAAATTGGGGTCTTTTTGCTTGTTTTTAGTCCTATGGCGCCTACTTTGGCGGCTTTTTGACCTATCCTACTCCGAGATCGTACAACGTAGCCTTGAGCTACAATCTAATTACTGGATCCAGTATAGTACGATCTTTAATCCCCTTTATTTAATACGATAACTAAACTCAAAGGAGTAACTATCATTAGTGATAGAGATTGATTTGAAAATTACTGCTGCGCGATCGTTGGTGGCATCAGCTTTTACTCTGGCCGTTTCAGAAGCTAACGCATCACTTACTGCTGTTCCGCCCAAATCTTCTTCAGCCGTAAAGTTTGATGCTATTGGTAATGATATACCGATTTCTGTTGCAGTACCAGCGCCTAATGTAGGATTAACATCTACCTTACCAAAAACCGTAACCGAGGCTCCAATTCTATAGTACCCCGTAACGTATGCTGTCGATGCAGTTGTATTAGTTACATTAGTAAGACTTGGAGTATAAGTACCGTCACTTAAAAAAGTTCTTTTGTACTTAACCTGTCCTGTAGTCCAGTCGCGCGCAAGAACTTGCGTAAGTGTGTCATTATTTATTGGTGTGCTAACTATATTCAAATTAGGTACATAAACTTGATTTGCATCAGAAGCCCTTGCCTTTATTGCATCACCACCTATTATAGCCGATCTTGGTGAGGTTGATGGTATGTTATGATCCTGACCACCTACAATTGCCGAAAGGTTTCCATAAGCTCCATGACCAGCAGTTTGCGCAGTAGAATTAAAACTAATATTTAAAGAACCTCCTGCTGAGGTGACTTTTTCAGAACTACCTCCAACGGTATTACTAGAAATTCCTACCGCTACACCTCCAGAGCCACCTCCATTTAAAACCCGTCCGCTACCTCCGCCACCTCCTGACCCCCCAACAAAACTACCTAAACCATTATTAGTATTATGATCGCCAAAAGTAAAAGATGATGAACCTGAAAAAGAACCCGATGGATCGCCAATTGAATTGGCATCACCAACAACAGCCATATCAGTGATAGAATTTGGATTTATATTAACTACGTGCTCTTCGCCAAGAATTACATTTTGATGAAGAAAGGCTGAATTAGGATAGGCCGAAGCGTTCCAATTTAACCAAAGGTTTTGATTAACATTATCAAATTGAAAATCTGGAGTATAATCAAAATTGGTTCCGCCAGAATTCATATATGGAATTTTTCTAGCAGTACTAAAGGAAGTTGATAAAGAACCTGCTTTTCTAAACTTTATTTGTCCAGTAGTCCAATCTCTAACAATAAGCTGCGTCAGAGTATCGTTATTAATCGGTTTATCAATTACATTCAAATTGTGCAAATAAACCTGTTTTGTTTCTCCTGCTCTTGCGCTTACTGCGCTTCCCCCCAAAATAACATTATAAGTGGAATTAATTGGTATATGATTATTAAGTCCTCCAAGAATAACCCCATAATCGGCCAAAGACCCCTTATTAACTCCAAGAGCAGTAGTTGGCTCAGATATATTTATAGCCATTCTGCCATAAGTAGTTACTTGACCCGTAGTGGTGCTTTGACCAAAGCCTATAGCTACCGAATTTGCTGGTTTAGTTACATTAGTTATAGTTCCCGAAGTAAAAGCGGTTGGTATAGATGCTACGGTAAATGTAGTATTAACCCCACCAAATGCAGGAACACTATTTATAGTTGTTCGTCTAAAAACATTTTGAATAAATGGCATAGAAGTACCAAATGCTGGTTGATACAATACTACGGTATTTCCATTAGTGAAAAATGCGGTTACATCCCCAGTAATTGTAATAGTGGATCCAGATGAAGTGTAAGAAAATTTAAGACCAGTAAAAGTATTAAATCCAATTGCAGTCGATCGATCGGCAATTGCGTTTGAGCCATCAGACATTGCAAAGGTTCCAGTGCCAACTGCATCTACTCCATTTAAAACAACACTATTTTGACCGTAAGATGTACCACTAGTGGCTCCTGAAATTCTTACTGCTCCTGTATTTAGAGTGGTTGACTGGGAGCCCGAAATATTAATACAACCATTAGAAACTGAATGAGTATATGGACCAAGAGAAATATTATATTGTCCAGTTGCAGTTCCTCCGCCCCAAACTATAGAACGATTCCCAGTTACATAAGCTCCATTGCCTATTGCGTAACTTTCAGGATCACCAGATCGTGCTAAAGCTAAATAGTAAGTATAAGTTCCTGTGACTCCCGGAAATCCTGTGGTTGATGCTCTGAATCCACCATTTTGATTGTAATCCCAATTCGATGCAACGGCAGCAAGATCATTAGTGACAGAACTTATATTAGCATAGTAAAGAGCAAAATTACTATCGAATACCCATAAATAAAAAGTGCTCTTTAATCCAATTTGATTGTCATTAAAATTTGTTCCAATGCCAGTGATTGCAGTAGAGCCATTGGTAAGAGTTATGGTGCCTTGCCCGATAATGGTTATGTTTTGCTGAAATCCAGCTACGCTTGCATTGGTATAAGTGACCGGTGAATTAGTGAAAGTACTAAAGCCTTGAGTAAAAGTTGCTAAAGAGCGCAAAGTAAAAGTGATTGCAGTAGTTCCTATAATTATGGGATTAGCCGTACTGACTATCCAAGTTGATTTAGATAAGGTTCTGCCTGAAACCACATCTATAATATTTCCATAATAGACATCCCCAGTATTGGTGAAGTCAGTTGATCTGGTCCATGCCCCACTAGTATTGGCTACATATAAACCATTTTGAGAACCTGTTGTCTGATTTTTAACTAGAACCAAATCTCCCGTAACTACAGCAAAGGCATCTACCGTCTGGGCTCCAGATAGGGTTAGATTTGCTAAAGTAGCATATTGAGCAGTAAGTTTATGATTGGAAGCTGATACTTGTGACTTGGGGATCAAATCAGGGTCAGTAATTCCATTTCCGAACCAGTATTCAATGCCATTCACATTTACCGTCAGTCCTTTAAATCGAACTGAGAAAGAAATCTGAGTAGTTGCCTGAGAGACCGAGGTGTATGGCGCGAATGAAGTATTGTAATAATAAGCATCAAGAGGCTTTGGATTTAAAACTTTAACTGAGTAAGGAAGCTCTAGCTGCGCCTGCCCTAAAACGAATAATGGTGCAAGCAATAAAAATAAAAGTAATTTTTTCATATTAATTTGTAGTTATAGCGTGACGATGAGAAGTTGAGTATGGAGAACCTACGTTCATCTCATAAATATTGTAAGCGCGATTTGTACCACCTGCGTCCAGTACGTTCACAGTACCTAAAGAAATGTATTGTGAAGTAATATCCGCGCTTAAGGCATCTAAATCTATTACTTGCATAATTGTTACCGATGGTGGCAAAGCCACAATAAATTTCGTAAGTGTAGTACCCGTAAGTAGATTAAACGTAGTTGCTCCCGTTTGAAATACACTGGAAGCTAAAGCTCTAACCTGTGCGCTATTGGTTACCGAAGCCGAGGCTGCACCATAGAATCTATAGAAGCGACTCGTCACAATAAAATTGGATGAATTAAATGTGCCTACTGGTGATGTATTGTTACCTATACCTTTCCAGCTTTGCGTTGCACCATTCGAGTTGAGTTGAATAGTTGCGATTGTTACCGATTCACTTCCATCATTAGCCGTTCCCGCAAGTAATGTAGAAGTAGCCGTATTATCAAATATGTCTATTGTAGGAACTATTCCTGAGTTAACAGTTATGGCCCAAGCAAAAGGTTTACTGCCTGATAATGTTGTACCTACTTCTATAACGGTAGGCTCTGCTGTAATAGTAAATGAAGTAAATACAGGATTGATATACTCTATAGCTGCATCTAACATAGCCTGTACAGCTGTAAGACCTATCCATGTAGCTGTTTGACCGTTAGTATATTTACCAAAACTTTTGCCAGGGCTTAACGTAAAGGTTACATTAGCTGCAAATACACCAGTACCTGGAGTAGACGATAACCCGAATTTCTTAAGATCGTATTTAATACCATTTTCCCAAATTTTCCAAGTTGGCGGGCTATCTTGTGGAAAGTATGCTAAAGTTCCATAACCTACTGGGGTTACGATCTTGGTTGAATCGGTAAGCTTAGTGTGAAAGGCCGCACCATCTACCGATCCATTTTGCCCAAAGGCCGAAAATCCAATCAGCGTAAGGACTATAAATAGAAGTTTATTCATTATGATTTAGTTTTAAATTTATCAATAATTACAGTTACTAGCTGCCCAATCCATTCTGAGATTTTGTCTCTCATCCATAACATAGCAAAACCGATTATAGCCGCACCAATGGCTTCTCGTTCAGTAAGTACATCGGTAAAAAAATAATCGTACCCCGCAATTAGCATTAAAGCTGCGCCTAGAATCGAAGTAAACCAACCTTTGATGACATTTTCCATAATATTAATTTAGTTTAAAAGTTACGCGCCTGCATTTGAAATCGAGAGATAGAATTCAGTTCCATCATGCTCAACTTTAAGTTTATACTTACCATCCTGAATCGGGCTCCATATTTTAGTACCTGAATCCCAATTACCATTATCGCTAACTGGAGCAATACTAACATCTGAAAAATCTTGATCGTAAGGCCCACCATCAGTAAGCTCCAAGAATATTGTGCCTTCGATAAGATTATCAGCGTTTAGCAATTGCCATGCTTTAGCTACCGCTACTGCTTGAGTCTTAAACCGTATAACCCTAGCCCCTTTACAATCAAGTATAATAGTACCGCCAGCAACCGAGTAATCATAAAGTTCATCTTCTGATAGTTCTTTCCAAGTACCTGCAATAAGCTCAGTCAAAAAATCGGTAGAGCTGAATGGTGCGGGTACTGTTAAAATATAAACGGAATCCCTACCTGTAATATTACTTATAACACAAGCGTCTGTATCTAAGAAAACCCCAGCAACCCACCTTACCAATCCGCTCTGAGCTTTAGATCGTTCAGTCCAGAATGCCCCCTCAAAAGGGATGTTTCCAGTATTCGGGTCTTGTAACGACTCCCAAATTTGACCATTGTATGTTACAATATCCCCGATAGGATAATTGGTGCCTGAATCCCATCTATAATCATTAGTTGGGGATGCGGGTAAAACAGTTCCTATAGTTACGAAATATGTTGTATCAGTAGCATAATCATAGATAGGTATAATCATAGATTCATCAACTGATGAACCTAATGAAGGAAGTTCTTTTATTCTAGGATTGCTCATAACTAAATTTTAATAAGTTGACCATTATCACCCTGCAAAAGCGGATCATCACTTCCTACAATAGTAAGATTAGTGCCACCATATAGATTTTGAGTACTAAATTCTTGTTCATAAAATTCGACTAAACCTTTATGAACGTTAAGCCCTTTAGCACTCCACCCTGTTTTATATGGAGTCTTAAGAATGTAATTTTTATCATTGATTAAAATGAACTCACAAATCTGAAACGAATACATTCCGCGAATACCGTGCACATCAAAATAATATGTTTCAAGTTTAATCCATTTATCAAGCTCAAAGCTTTTATTGCGAAGTTGGCCACTAGAAGCCGCTCGATATTGTGATATAGTTGCCTCTGTTTGCTCGTCTACGGAATTCATTCGCATACGAATTTTATTGAAGTACGTATCTCCTACACGAGCGTAATAATAATGATAAACATTTTGGCTATGTCTATAGATCAATCTAGTAGTGTATGTATCGGCATCTTCTTCAGTCATTACTTCCATATCCCCACTAACCCATAGTACATTGTTATTGGAAATGTCCCAAATGACTAATCTGTAAAATCCTTCTTCGTACAATGAAGTAATAGTTACGTTAGCATATACGTTATAGGTACCATCAAGATTAGTATCTTTAATTAATGGTGCAATATTCGTATCTAGTGATCCTGTATTCCTAACTAAAGCTAATCTAAGTTTTGTGAAATCTTGAGTGGCTAAAATAGGGCTATCAAAATTTATGTAGAAGGAAAATTCTTCGTTCTGTTGTACTACAAAAGCATGACGTTGTTTCTTTCTAATAACATCATATCCTTTTGGTAAATCCCAGAAATGATTTATACAATCGAATGAATTAAAGTTTATACTCCCACTTACCCTATTAAACCAAGGAACAAAATTATAGGAGTTTATAGGCTTCTCATCTATAACGAGAGGGCCAGGAGCGGGCGGTGGAGGCGGTGCGGCTCCAATCGTAAGGGTTGTATTGATAGGCCCACAACCCGAATCTATAACATCTACAGAATGTAATCCTGGAGCTAATCCCGTAAATATATTTGATAGTTGATAAGCCCCACCATCTATTCGATATTGTAGTGGGCCGCTTGCGGTAGTGGCATTTATCGTAGCCGTTCCGTCATTGGCTCCGAAGGCCGTTTCATCTGTTTTAGTATAGGCTGGCGCTCCGAAAGCTAGAGTACAAGATAAATCCAAATACGCTTCATCAAAGAAAAGTTTTCCGCCAATCAAAAGATTTTGTGTAGCTGCGATCGGTATAGTAGTGGTGAACGGTAAAGTAGATTTCTTAAGTATAATTACCAATTGAGGCGATCTATAAGTTAGATTTGCTGTTCCTGCTGGCTCATCCCAAGTATAAGAAAGCTCTCTAAGAGTTCCCTTAAGCGCGGATACTTTCCATAGAATAACCTCTATATTACCAGACCCATAAGTAAATTTCCATTGCCCGCCTCCTAAATCAGTCCAAGTTCCATTTTGCTGTAATACTTCTGCATTATTACATAACCCAACTAAAGCTTCATCTTGAGCAACTGGATTAATCAATAAAGTAATAGCATTTAATGTCATCTTATAACGGCCTGGCGTTAATGCTACTTCATTAAAAAATCCAGAAGTTGGAACTGATCTAAAATTGAAGGTTGAAAAAACTGCCTTTACACCATTCGATATTGCTGCGTCAGAAGTTACTACAACTTTACCAGATTTTGTTCCCTGAATAACATATTCATTATCCATTCCAAAATCCCCTCGAAGAGCGTTGGAGTAATCCTTCAGTTTAAAACCAGCTTGAAAAGCTGACTCAAATAAACCACTATCGTATGGGGTATATTGATTAGCCATTGTATTTTTCTATTAGTTTAATTTTCACTGTCTGATCAATAGGATTGAAATGGAAATCTATAGGAAAACCTTTCTCGTAAACTCCATATGGGTTTAGAAATTTTATATACCCATAATTATTTCCTAAAAGGTCTCTACCCTCGTATGCTCTTCGAAGTAAGTTTAATGTATCCCAATTTAATGGCGTGTCATAACTAAAATAAGACTTACCAAAAATAGGATAATTAAGTTTTGGTGCTGTTTCATCCGATGAATCTATATCTTCCGTAGGGCCATTAGCACCAAAGTAAACTGGAGACATTGGTGTTTGGCAAGCTTCCGTAACTTTTAGCTTAGTCTTAACCAATTTATTATTTGAAGCAGATAAATATTTTAAAGTAGCATCTGCTGTAACATCTGTAAAATTATCTTTGACAAAAACTACTCCAGTCAAAAAATAATTTGACCAACGCTTGAAGATTATTTTGATATGATGCTGAAGGTTATATGTAGTTGGGGAACTTTCCACATTTTCAATTGTATCGAATTGTTCATCTCTTTTTGGTATCCATTTTTCACTAAAAGTTAAAGTAGCAGCTACCGAAACCTCATCTACTAAAGCTCCATTAGTTAAAATAGTAGTTATTACCCCACCATTTTCGTTGCTCCATATTACCTTATTTGCTTTAAGGGTAAAATTGTTACTAGCTGATCCAGATATGATTATTGTATCACCCTTTACTATTGGAAGCCCTTGGCCGACTATAATAGCATCATCACTTGCCCTAAAAATTATTTGCTCAAATAAAGAAGCCGTAAAATCAGTTTGTGGATTCTCTTTATGAGAGATCATAAATATATCATTGTCTGTCTCAAATTGCTTTGTAGAATTTTTGTCGAACGAATTTTGAATGGCGTAGTTAATATAGTATGGGGAGAGAAGGAACTGACAAATTTTAGAAAGTTTCTGTTTAAAGTTTTTAATTGGATTACTAAAGTTAAATTTAGTCATGAAATCATTTGCACTTCCAGGTTCGTTACCTTGGGGATATTTTTTCATACCAAACTCAAGTTCATTAAACTGAAACTCTAGTGCTGGAGATTTTTGATAATTTGAAATTACATCTAACTTCAAAACTTCAATATCTCTAAAGAAATATGGCATAGGTTCTAATCTAAACCATTCATTACCTAGATCATCCCTTTCAAAACTTCCTCCCATATTCCATAATGTATCGCAAGACATAATTACATCTTTAACAGATAATGGTAAAGTAGCTGAGGGAACTGAACGAAGTTGCTTTCCTGAATTTAGAAAATGATCTCTACCACATCCTATCTCGAAGAAATCACTTTTAAAGGTTTCCACTTTATCAGTAACAAGCTCTAGCATTCTTTTTAGTACATCAAATATCTTATATGATTGATAGGTAGTAGGAGCTATGAAATCATTATTTATTACATCCATTTTCCAATCATTCGGAAGTTCCCAAAATACAGTTATCTTATCGGTGATTGGTGGAAACAACGTGAGGTGTAAAAAATGACTCGGGGTTATATATAGCTTAATGAATAAAGCTTCATCATCCTTAAGCTCTACAACTATATCAAAGTTATCTATGACATGATAATCAGCATTTATAGTTCCATTAAATGTATGATCAGAACTAAAGTAATCGGTTGTTTGTGGTAAATTAGTTGAGAGGTCATCTGTAACTCCAGTTGAAATTAAACTTTTCTTATATATTTTAATTCCTGCGTGAATTGTAGGAACTTCAGGAGCCGCACTTGCAATATGGGCTTTATATTTAACTGTACCTTTGATCCCTAAAGTTTTTTTAGCTACACCAGGAGGTAATGTCAACCCTGAATAAATCAATTCCCCCGCTGGGGTAAGAGGCTCATTTAATCCTTCAATATCATTAGTTATCGTTACAAATGGTGGGACTTGTGTAAAATAAGAAGCAAAAGGAACCGTTGCCGTGGGGCCTTCTTGTTGTACTGGAGGTAAATCAGCCAAAGGTACATTTGCATTATAGTTAAACTTAGCCTTAGTATTGATAAAAGATGGATGTAAAAAACAAGTGTATTTAGTTGGGGGTATAAGACCTTGTAAGTCACCACCTATTGATTTTACTGATTCCAGATCAAATTGCATATCAAAGCGATCCCTAAACTTAGATGAAAAGCTTTGACGTTGACAGTTCATCTTTACCACGAATAAATCCTCAAGATAAGAATCAAAATTTAGCTGCGCCTCATAATGAATGGTGAGAACATTGGTAACTGAATCAATTTCACCAAATTTAAATCCAGCCTGAGCTCCTGTTCCTTTAGCTTCATATAAGGCTCTAAGATTCTCAAAACCACAAGCCCGATCAAATTCTAGGGTTACATCTTTATCTGAAAATTCAAACTTAAACCCTTTAATCGTACGATCAAAAGTAATAGTGATTAAAATTTTATCCCATCCAATAGGTTCATTTATGGAATATAATGTTCCCTCAATAGAAAGTAAAAATACATTCTGAACGTAATAAAGTTTTCTTCCGTCAAATTGTGGACTAGGCATCGAAGCTATATTTTTTATTTAATCTCTCTACCACACCATTCTTAGTTCTAGTGAATTTGCGATAACCTTCTTCATCCCAAGTCTGTTTTATTTGTCCTTGTATCGCTTCTACGATCGCTAATTTGTTTTCCTGTATAGCTTTAGCAAGTAATTTTTCATCTCGCTTTGCGTTATCCTTCATAGCTAGATTATAGCCTTCAAACACACTAGCTTTTTTACCGAACATATACCCATCGCCAAATCTTTTGGCATCCTCCATCAAAGATTTTGTTTCACTAGCAGTCTTAATTTCCGTACCCTGCTTTAAATGAACTAGGCTAGGTTTATCATAAAGCGTAGCCTTACCTTTATGAATACCAAGCTCTGGCCCTCCCTCTCCAACCAAAGCAAGACCTTCTGGTGAGGATTTAGTACCCTTGGCAAAGGCGGGGATCGGTGTAGCAACTACGGTAGCTAATTGTAAAGCTCCTATTGCTCCGATCGCAACAGCCAACGGAATTATAGGTAATGCGGCAACCACAGCCCTAGCTGTATTAATAATTATTTCAGTTGCCGATCTTACTTTATCTGCAATAGCTTGTTTACGTTTCTCGGCTGCTATTTTCTTTTCTATTTCAATTTTCTTGTTAGCAAAGTTCTGATCAATAATAGCTTTAGCTTGTGCATCATTACCAACTAAAGCAATACTAGCATCGTGCTTTTGTTGCTCCGCATTAAGTTGTCCTGTAAGTGAATCAATGTTAGCTTGAAATGCCGCTTTAATAGTTGTAGTTGCAAAGTTTAACCCCTCGGTTGCTAACTGATTTATAGCTGCTCTAAGTTTTTGTTCGTTAGCTAAAATCTGATCAGCTGTTTGTTGTGATATTTGTTTACGAATATCAGCCGACTTAGCTTCTAATTCTGCTCTTTTCTGTTCTGTAAGATCAGTTTGAGTAAGTACCTTTTGTAAATAATCCAATTCAGCCGTTAACCTAGTTCTAGTCCCCTCACCATTTATTTTGGTTCGTTCGCGCTGAAATTCCCTCATGCCTATTGTTCCATTAGCATAAGCTTTGTTTAATTCATCTTGTTGCGTAGATACATCAGCATTGATATTTGAATTGAGTATTTTCCAATCTCGATCTAAAACTTTAAAAATGTTATCGTTAGCTGCTTGAGTTTGTTTGTCTGTATTAGTTATAATATCATCAGTGTACTTATCATATAGTTTAGTAGCATTCTTGGTATAAATTGCCCGCTCTTGAGCATATTTACTATCATTCATTAATGCAGCTTCCTTCGCATCTTTTTCAGCCTGTATTTGTTCTGTAAGGGTTTTAGTAGAATCACTATAGATTTTCTGTGTAGTCTCCGAGTTCAATTCAATCTTAGCAAGCGAAGCTTCTTTAGCTGCATCTAAATCCTTATTATAATTAATCTCTAGTAATTTCTGAGTTTCATTAGCATTAGATTTAATAGCTTCCATTCTTTGTTCAAGACTGGAATCCTCATCTGCTAAAATAGCAGTATTCCTAGCTATTGCTGATTGAACTAAGTAAGTGTCAATTTCAACCTGAGCTTGTTTTTCACGTTTAATACGATCGAAATAAGCAGTAGAAATTTCATTGATAATTTGAATTTCTTGCTTGGTAAGTGACTTACGTTTATTAGCTGCGTCAGCTTCAATCTTAATTTGCTCAGCTTCAAGTCTAGCCAATTCCTCAAGTAGTTCATACTTAACACCAATATTCTTAAGCTCTTCGTTAGTATATTCTGAAAGTTTTTTACCAGCTTGCAATACTCCACCCGCTGCCTGTATACGTAATTTTTGTGCATCAACTTCAAGCCCAGCTAATTCAATATCACCCTTTAATTGAGCATTTAATAATGCACGAGCTTCTCGAACCTTTTTAAGTCGATCTTCGTCAGCAAATGCAATTTTATCTTTACTATCTTCAAGAAGTTCATTAACTTTCAATTCAGTTTGTGCATCATCTACAATATCTCTGATCTTTTCTTTACGAATGAGATTTTCTTTTTCAGCTAAAGCTAGTTCAATTTTATATTTAGCTTCTGCGGCTTCTAATGCTGCTTTAGCTGCTTTTTGTGCCGCGTTGTATGCTTCAGTTCCAAACTCAAGTGCTTTATCAATCACTTTATCAAAACCTGTCTCAAGTTTTAAAACTGCATTACCTAAATCTTTGAAGCCGTCAGTAAATCCACTTTGAATAACTTTCCCTACAGCTTCTACAATCTCACCCAATGCTACAAAGCGATTCACCACTTGAGATAATAAAAAGTCACCAAACTGTTTTAGATACTTAAGTGGATTCTCCCACATATCAGATAACAAGTCTGCAACAGGTTTAAGATTATCTTTAATATTAAATAAGAATTTGCCTAAAGCTTCAAGACCATCTAAAAATAAATCGAGTATAGCAGAAGCGTAGGCCGTAGCTTTATTCCAGTTATCTTGACCCTCAACCGATCCTTTAAAGTAAGCTGTTAAAGATGCAACCGCTAATGCAATAGCTCCTATAATCAAACCAAGTGGTGTAGCTATAAATGCTTTACCAGCAGCTGTGGCAGATTCTACTGCCCCCGCTACACCTTGAAATCCTGGAATAAGAGCACCTAACTGACCTTTATAATCTCCTACATTACGTTTATTATCTCCTACGGAATCGTCCCAGTTCTTAAGGGTATCGGTATCGCTCTTTATTTGGGATTGGAGGGCTTTAAATTCGCTCGATGTGGCCCCTATGCCGCCCTCCATAGCCTTCAAAGCCGCTTTGGCGTTAGCTACCCTAGAACTAAGCTCGTTATAGGAGCCAGAGGCATTATCTACCGACTTTTTAGCCTCATTTACAGCCTGTGTAGCCGTCTTATATTGATTATTGAGATCGGCAATCTTTTTAAGCTGATCATCTTTAATAGCTTGATCGGTTGCCGTCCCCATTGCTTTGTAAGCTTTGGTAGCATTATCCAATTTGATCTTAAGATCGTCTACAGAACCTTCCTCGGTCTGTGAAACCTTAATCAAATCCTCTTTTGCTTTCTTAAGATTGGTGATTTGAGCTGTAGCGTTGCTTAATGTCTTAGAATTATCATCCATTTGAGCCTTAAGTCCGCTCTGTGACGTAGATAAATCATCTACACCCTTAGCTACTGTTTCATAAGCATCAGCATTTTTAGACGCTACCTGATTTAATGCATCTATAGATTTAAGTAAGCTACTAGCTTCAGCTTTAATTTGCTCCATTGAGCCAACTAATCCATCACTTTGCTTTTCAACAGTTAAAATAAATTTTTCATACGTACTTTCCAGCTTCTCAATTAGTTTGATAGCATCAGTAATTGGTGACTGATCGTCAAAGTTAAAGAACGTTGAAAAATCTACTCTATTATCTGCCATACTTTTGAATTTTTATGGTCTCTTGATTTTTTATTTTCACCCAAGGATTGGTGGACTTAAGTTCAGAAAAACTTTGCTTAACACCATATCGAATGAACAAAAATTTATGTTTGCGTTGCCAATAAACTACACCCTCAATATTAGTAGGTATTTGTGCCTCAACTTGAATGGTGTCCTGATCAATAAAACCATTTAATAAATTGTTATACTTATCTCTATAATTAAAGGTTTTAAGAAATGATTGCGATCCTCTATTCCACCATCCTATATCTAAGCTAGTACCCGTACCGCCTTTTATAAGTGTATCTTTAAGTGCTAAACGTAAATCAAGTTTACCAATTAAAGATGTATTACTTACCTTTTCAAGATTTCTAAGATTTTTCTTCACACCTTTAGTCTCCAAGGCCATTTTAAATGCTTCATTGTTTTTTAACTCCCTAGCATTACGTAAATCCTGTGTAAGCACTTTATTTTTGCTTATCTCTTGACCATGAAGATTGATATACGTATGTGCAATGCGTCCGCTATCTTGCGCAGCCTCAAGTAACTGTGAACGCTCACCACTAAGTTGGTCCACTTTGTGGATCAAAAAGAAATTTGATACAAGTAATAGTACTATCAAAATTCCTATACCTAATCTGATATATGCAATCATAATAATCTATTTTCATCTCTAACCTCAATCCACGCTTTACCCCCCGCTTCAAGATGGGGATAAACTTTTTCATAAAACCGCTTAACAGCTTGTAGACTTCGGCTTCCTTGATTAGCCACGTCAATGGAATTATTTCCCATAGTATCATCAAGAAGTAAACAACCCTCAGTATGGCTTTGATCTATTCCAGTATGAATAAGTACGCCAGCAAAACCTGGAACATTCTGTAGTTCGATAGGAAACTTAAACCAATCACCATATTTGGTGCGATGATCTAAGACCCAGGCGTTAGGATTTTTACCACCGTTCCAAATCTTAAGCTCATATTTTCCTGCGGGTATTCTGGTTTCACCCGATACTTTTATATCTCTTTGTTCATCTTCAAGTGTGTGACAAAAGAAAAATAAAGCACCAGCTATACGATAAAATAAATTGCCTTGAGTCGATCCCCCGTTAATAAGTACGTTGGAATAGCGCTGTAAAATAAATATTAATTCGTTCATCTTTTATTTTGTTTCGATTGCTGCTTAACTTTTTTATCTTCAAAAAACTTTAGCGTAGTGAAGAATCTCATTATAGTCATTTTTTCTGGCCGTTCAGATATTCCACTACTAGCTATAGCTACACATAAACTCTCAAACTGTTTTCGAGAAGTGTATACAATATTATTAATATCTGTCCCATCAAGCTTTTTAGGTTTAAGAAGATTGATAAAAAATTCATCTTGCTTATTGATCTGTTCCAGAAATTGTTTATCCTCAGTAATAATGAATCGCAACGTTGACACGAGGCGTTGTTTAAAATGAGTATTAAAATTAAGAATGTCAACATTGTTAAACTTTTCTGGGAATATTAATTCTAGTTGTGTTTGAAATTTTTTTTTATGCCATCAATTTCTTCTTTGACTGTTTTCATTATGAGCCCTTTTTTAGAAAGTCCTTTAAGTAGTTCACGTAATGAATCTTCAGAATAATCCTCGATCTTTTCACCATCTATTGAATGTATTAAACATCCAAAACATAAGCTCTTATAATTAACATGACTAAGGATACTCCAGTAAGTTTGATAAAGGTTATTTAAAGCTTGAACAGCATCTTCATTTTTTTTCTTCACAATAAGTGTGGCTAGATTTTTATGCTTCTTATCTACATCCGCCATTGTGTTGCCTAACTCCGATTCTTTAAGTGAATACTCATTAAATAAATTATACAACTCAATTGGAGTCTCGTCAATATCTTGGTAAAGCTTTATTTCGGTCTTCACCAATAAACCTATCTGTAGTGTTCTCATTCGCCTTTTAGAATCACAAAGTTAATACTTGCCGCCATAGGTGGGACTATTAAATACCAAGTGTTAAATCCATTAAAATAAATATAAACGCCTGTCATACAAACGGCTAACCAGAACGAAGTACAGAATTCACATCTTTGCGGCATCCATTTCGCCCGATAGATGTCATACTTTTCAAGAAGTCCAAGCTTAGCCATTAACAATAACACAAAACTCGTTATAAGTCCTTGACCTATAGCGAGACTAATCACTAACATAAAAGTGAAAACGATTTCCATTTTATCCATTTTTATTGTTCATTAAATGTTTTAGAATTGTTTCTGTTATTGTTTTCATATCCCCCTTTATTTCTGCTACACTTTTTTCCATATTCGCTAGGGACTGTTTCAATAATTCTGTTCTTAATTTCTCTGTTTCTTGATTTGCCAATAATTGAGACTTAAGTGTATTTAAATCTATTTTCATTATCATACTCTCATTCTTCAATGAATCAATTTCTTCCCCTTTCTTAGTAATACGCATAGCCGTAGTTTTACGGTCAATCATAAAATAAGTCCAGGCTATTACACTAAGTCCACTAACAATGTAGTGCAAAATTTCTGTCTCCATTAACAAAGATTTAAAATGTAATTAAGTTTTCCTTCAATTCTAAAAGCTTGGAAAGGATACATTAGTAAATCCCTTTTTTCAGGAGTAAGTGAAAAACCTTTAAAAATGTCTTCAACACGTTCATCAAAAACCTGAGTTAATGTAAAATTTGATTTTCTACGCAGTTGTTTTAAGACATCTTTAATAAGCTCCTGTGTAAATATATAATCCTTAGTCTTATCAATAGCCCGAAGATTAACCCACACAATCAAATAAACTGGTGCCTCAAAATTAGACTTGGAGTAATTAATACCGTTAGCCTGATCTTTTCCTATTGACTGACCCGAGACACCCCAGAATGAATATGCTTTATAAGTGTCATTCGGCATTACACTATAATACTCCTTATCCGATATATAAATATATGGAAAAGAATTAGGCAAATCTTGTACTCTAGCATTGGAGCCCTTCCATACCTGATCTAAAAAAGATGCGCTAATATTTTTAGCCCTACCCCATGATTTTTCAAGCCACGGAATAATTTCCATCTGTTTTGCGATAGACTGAATCTCACCATCAAGTCCGATGAGAAGCTTGTCATTATCAACGGGGATATTCGATTCACTAGTTTGACTCATAAAAATACTTTTCTGCCTTTTTTGCTAACTCAATAAGTAAATAATCATCCACTAAAATGTGAATGCTAGTTGGACTTAATTGAAGAATGTTATCTCCATAAGTAGTTGTAAGTTTTGCTGTTTTGGAATCGGTATCCATAATTTCAAAATCCTTTGCCGTAACCTTAAGCGTCATACCTCTATAAAATGAACCCTTATCGTAAAGACGAATGGGGCCAGGAGGTTTTCCGTAAACAGCAACCGATACAGGGGAGTAGTCTGGAAGAAATGTCCCATCTCCTTTTTCCCCGCGTTGTAACTGAGCTCCCAATAAATCCTCAATAACTGGTGCAAGCTCCTGAAGAGTCTCTTCAATCATAATAGGAACGTTCAGTCTAAATTTCTCCAAGCGATCCTTAAGTCTTATAAGCTTATCTGGGGTCATTTATCTACCTGTTAAATTATTTCCATGACTTTGTAATCCAAATGACTTAACTTTAACTCCAGCATCATTAGCGCAAGGCATACAAACTTGATCCAGAGTACTCAATTCAAAATCAATATTCTTAATAGAGCGTTCTGCCCTTTCGCGCAAACCTCCCCCACCTAATGAAGAAGCACTTAAAGCTATATTAGCCATAGGTGCCACTTTAGTTTCCATGCCTGTTTGACGCGTGCTATTCACCATCAAGTCTAAGAGTCGAACGATAATATTATCACGTATTGCGTAACTGAATACATCTTTCTGACGAACAAGAAAATCGGTAGCATCGCAACGTACAGTAAAATCAAAATTAAGGCCGTAATTGGTATCAAAATCAAAGCGGGTTTTTTCTACATTCCAGAAATCGGTACCATCTGGATCCAGTACGCCATCTGTAACCCTATTATAAGAATCCACTGATACAGCCCTTATTGAAATGTACCTAGAGATTCTTTGAAAGGTAGAATAATTATAACCACTACATGACGGGCAAGGAATATTAAAATTCATTCGTTTGTTGATAGCCATGCCGCCCCCCATATTGTTCTGATTATACATTATGAAAAAGTATCCGTTGGCATCATAGTTATCATTAAGAGCATGAAGCTTAATCTTATCCACAGGATTAGTCCATTGGAATCCTCCTGCAACAGTTTGATTAAATGCAATGGTGAGGATAGGTTTAGGTTGGGAACTATGATAGATATATAAAGGTATGCCGTTACCTGCGGCTGTAAATTGTGTACCGATACGTTCAACAATAGCAACTAAGTTTTGTGAATGTACAAGTTCAATCATCACACCAACAAGTTTGCCATCATTCAAAATTTTATCATTAAGATTTCCCGCGCCTTCGTAAAATCTTAAAGACTGAATAAGAGTTTTAGTACGATGTACATCTCTCTTCAGATTAAACATATCATTAACAACCGTCTCAATAGTAGATTTAAAAATGTCCTCAAGGAATAAGGACATTAGATTTACAGTTTTCCAAAACAATGAATTAGGAGTTGCTGGATTTTGTCCAGTATTTTCCTGAAGGGCTTCATAAACTTGAGTACCTATTTTAGTACGATCACCAATCTCATACGTTGCATCAATATCCCAGATAGGATATTCATAACGTGAAAAATCTTTAGCGAGCATCTGGATATTCTCGACATTGATGAGTGGATGGTTCACCAATATATTGCTTCCTGTATAAAGCAAATCGGAATCAAGCTTAGCGAACTCTGGGTTATCTGTTTGTCTTAAACCGACAAGACCCATAAATTCATCTCTTATAATTGCTGGTTCAAACATGACTATGAAATTTTAGTTTTAAAAAAGAACCCCCAACATTTTGGGTCGGGGGTTCTACACTATGTTCAAATAAACCAAAACCCCAAATTAACCCGTAGTCAAAATCTGAAACTTAACGGCAGGATTGTAACGACCAGCTAATGAGCTATTATACACGCTCATAAAACAAATATCGGTCGAGAACTGAAACGATTCGCGTAGAGTATTTTTCAACCCCGTTGTTCCTGAGCTTAATCCGCTTGCATCATTACACTCGGTCTTATAGAACGATCCCATTTTCAAGTTTACAACTGGCATATCGATTTCGTTCCACTCCATACCTGGGCCCACCGATTTCATAATTGCATCTGGATCATTTCTGTTCTCAGTTGCAAATGAACCTTCTTGGATCAAGTAACCAGCTGATTGAACACCAGCTCCGTTAGGAATCCTGTTAGTACCATAGAAGGTATAAGGATCGAACTGGAATTGCTCGTTAATCGCGTTGTTTGGCCCCTGATTCAAAAGACGATTCATATTAGGCTTGGCGTAAGTATTATGAACAACTACGGGATTACCATAGAAATCCATACGCTCAAGTATTGAACTTGCCTTATTGAAGAAATCAGTTTTATCTGATTGTGGAACTTGCAACGCGTTAGCTACCTGAGAATAAAATTCAGGATCAACACCAGTCCAGAACTGATTCTTAACGGTATCAATGGTGCTGATACATTGTGTATCTAACGTTGCCGCGAACTTTGTAAGATATTTCAACAGCTTACGATCGTAATCTGCTTGATACTTCACATCGTTGTTAAAATGTTGGGCAGGGTACATGGAGAAACCAAACGCGTACGTGATAAACGTTAACGTTACCAACTTGGATGTGTTCTCATCATCCACAATAACGCAAGAACGAGTATTACCAATGGTAACGTCTTCTGCGTCAAGGACTGGAACTACTACCGAGTTACCGAATGATAATTTGATCTTACCTTGAATGTCTGGCGTTAAGATCGTGCCAGGAACTTGAGAGTCTTTTTTGAAGAAGTCCCATGCACCGTATCTGGATAAGCGTTGTTCATTTTTATCCAGATTGCTAGGGTACTGTGCTCTCAGCGATTGGGTGAGCGATAGTACTAAACTCATAACTTTCTGTTGTTAAAGGTTAAACAAAATGATTTATAATTGTTCTGATGTTGATCCTTTAACATCGAAAGACAATACAAAGATAAAGACTAATCTCCATTTTAAAAAGTGGCCTGAGGAAATGGATAAACCTCAAGGCCACCAAAGCTAGGAGCCAAGGCGGGGCTCAGTTGCTTTATGCTGATAGTGTTGTTTCACGCATTGGAAGTTCAGCACCTTTATCATCTTTAGAGAACTGCGCATAAGCTTCATCGAAATCCTTAGTGCCTTGCGCAATCTTAAGATCATTCATTATCCACTTAGTTAAAGCGGGCTTTGATTTAATTGTCTCAGGACGCTTTGCTTCTTTCCACGCTGCTGGAGCCGCTGCTCCTGCTGCTGGCTTACCTGCACCAGCCGCTGGCTTACCGCTTCCCGCTCCCGCTTGTACTTTCTTTTCGTCAAGATAAGGAGTAAAGATTTCCATAAGCTTTTCCTCAATAGATACGGGCTTAGCGTCTTTCTTAGACATAAGGGGTACACCAGCGCTGTCGTGTAGAATTGTAATACCTTCTACCTCCTTACCTTTAAAGTCAGCATTAAATTTACTAAGTCTAGCTGATACAATATCGGCAATAAGGTCTTCTGCAATATCACCACGGAAGTTAGCTTTAAGTTTGTTCACCACTTCGTTGACTTGGGCGTCAAAACGCGCAGCGAATACTTTACCGCCAGCTTCAGAAATCTCTTTAGCATGATTATCCTTTAACTCTTTAAGCTGACCCTGAAGAACAGTTACTTGTTTTTTATATTCTTCTGCCATTGCATTTCCGCTGACGCCTTTCGCTTCGTATTCCGTTACCTTGCCCTGAACCACCTTCAACTCATCTAGCTTTAGTTTCATGGCGCGGTTAAAATAATCATAATACTTCTCACCTGCGTTGGCCTTCTCAATTCCTGTAACCTCCTTAATGGTATCCTCCAGTTGTTGATTGCGTTGTTGAAAAGCTTCATCAATGGCTTTCTTTGAGTTAGCCGATAAGTAGGATTTATCCTGCTCCGCATTCCTCATAGTTAAACCTTCTTTCTCGAAAGCATCTGTGATCATCTTGCGAGTCGCTTCATCAGTACCTTCAAATCCATTTGTTCCTTCTTTTACTATTAACATAATTTTCTGTTTTAAATTTTGATCTTATAAAATTTGATGCCTTACTTAGTTACCTTCACCTTCATCTAAATCTTCTGGTGCAGGTGCAGATGCTACTGCTTTCTTACCCTTATTCGAAGCTGCCGCTGCCTTCTTCGGAGCTGAGGCTGCCGCTGCTTCCTCATCAGTCAAAGTATATTTAAGAGTAACCAAAGTTGCATCTTCATCTTCATCTTCGGGATTATGTACAATCTCGGAAACGTAAGCTTTGAACACATCTGAATTCTTAATGATAGGCCACATAGCTTTATCATATGTATGAATAGATGGAACCGATTGACGATCACCTGTAGCTTGTACAAATAATCGCAATTCCTGCGCAACGTGATAATGCATACGTTCATGCTGAGGAATTTCATAATCTCCGAAATCCTCTTTAAAGAGTTTATCCGACAGCTTCTTTGCTCGGTTAGCTGGGATCATCTCTACATCATCAGACAATTTTCTCAGTTTGAGTTCTTCATACTGACGGGCTGTCATACCGTGTGCCATTAAAGGCTCTGCTTTTTTTGCCATTGGTTAATTATTTAAAGGTGGACCACTTGGTTGTGGTGCGCTCGATGGAGCCAAAAGAATTGGTATAGGTGAAGGAGGGGGCTCAGATTGACTAGCGATTGACTCATCAACGTATTCCATAATAAGCTCCCTCATTACGTTGATCTTTTCAGAGAAATCACTATATTGCATAAACGTATTTATATCTACATACTCACGTTCGAAACGTTGTATATACCCATCAAAATCAACCTTAAGAGTAAGTAGTCGTTTGTCAAACATATTTGTACCCATCCCCATCAAGTCTTTGATTTGCGAAATTGAATAGTCTTGGTAAGGTTCTAAGGCCGATAGTATACGTACGCGTTGCTGCATTTCAGGATTTGATCTGTATTTCGTTGCGTAAATTTGATTACGTTGATTAGCCAATTCGTAAGCTGGTATCCCAGCATCGCGGGATTTCAAATACTCTTCCATTAATTGTGCAGCCGTTTGTATAAAAAATTTAGTTCCATAATTCACTGTGCAAGATACAAATGCTTTACCATATCTAAGCTTAGCCATTGTTTCATGACACCATTTATGATTATCTTCCATCTGATTCTTAACGCTCATTAAAATATTTTGGCGCGATTCGTATTGTGACGAAACTTGATCTTTGTTTATCGCAACGCCTTTATTAATCTCATCGGTTACACCAATAATTGAATAAGTAATTTTATTCTCAAGTGTACTAACCTTATCTGCGATCCATTTAAGACTATTAATATCTACAGTAACAAATTTTACTGCATCAATCATATCAGGATCACCTGCTTTAGCCATTGCTGGCGCCTCAACGATAGACCCAGCACCTAAAGATTGTAAGCCTCCTTGGCATTTAGGACAGTCTACATAAGTCTCCCGCATCCTACCTTCGCCCGCCATATCCGATTTCATCAAAGCCTTGATCTTACCTCCTTCACATACATTACCAGCTGGATCAGTATAATCACATTTCTGTGCGTACATCACCATTATTGGGTACTCAGCATAGAGTTCAGTATGTGTTTCGGACACCTGTTTAAACAGAAGCTTATCTAAATTACCTAACGAATTACTAATAAGCCCACGCTTACGTATTAATGATTTAGATGAAAGATTTATAGACCAGAACTGTTTTGCGGGAACATATCCTAAATTGTGGGGTATAACGCTTACTTGAACCCATTGATTTTGATCATTTCTATTAAACACATAATAAGCTACATCATCAAAAATGTATGCCCGCTTAGCATCTTCACAATCCTCAAAGAAAATCCATTCGATGTCTCTTTCCGTAGGATCAATATCTATCCAGAAAACCTTGCCTATAGGAAGTAAATAATAATATGGTGTGGGTCTTGCTTGGAGTTGTACAGTAATATCTGGATTAATATCTACGTCATCCCCCTCTTCAAGAGCTGGTAAGTCTACAATCATAATAGAGTTATATCCATTCTTTATAGCGTTCATACAATCTGTACGCCAGAAGATGTCATCATTAATTACCTTAAGGTAGTTTTCAAAATCAGTTCTTTGCTGCTCATTTACAAACTGATAGCCAATGAATCTATCTTGTCCCTCAAATATTTTAAGTACCTCATTAAAGATACACTCTGTAACATCTATAGTAGACACAGGATTGGTCATTAAATGCTCAAAGATTTTATACTTACTTGAATCAATAATAGAATTAACCCAATCAAGAAAGTTTTTTGTGGCAGCAACTTTAAAATGATCATCACCACCTAAAATAGAAATAAGGGCAGCTTCTGTATGAAGCTTTGCCCTTCCTTCTTCTTTTTGTGCACCGTCTACATCAGGATGGCGGCCTACCTTACTTATAATCTCCGCGATCTGGGTTGGCGATAATTTTGCCATCTTTGATAATGAATTTAGTTTCTTTATCCGACAACACCCAAACCTGAGTATTGGTGCGATTACGCTGAGTCTGATACTGTATCATCCGCTGTGCGTGCTCTAACGTAAACTCATGCACGTCCTTTGTTTCGGGGTGCATGAGCTTAACTTTAGAGGGTGAAGTGTTTATACGTTTGCTCATTTACGCTTGAGCCCACTCAAGGATTACCTCACTTACTGTGTAGAGCGATTGATCAGCGGCGCTAATCAACTTTATATTTGTACCATCTACTGTGATAGATACAAGTAAAGTCATCTTGGTCAATGAGGCGGATGCATCTGCTTTATTGGCGTGGAAAGAAACTACATCCACATATTTATTCGGGTCAATACCAGCTTCACCGTGAGCTACGTTTTTAGTGGTTGTATTCGGCAACGCACCTGTATTGAATTTTTTGCGTAGTACTCGATAAATGGTACCATCTAAAGCCTTCCACTTCTTACCAGTGTCGAAGGTTACGTCATCCAAAGGATTTTGATATAACATAAAAGTAATGTTTAAGGGTTACGAAAATTAATTAAAGATCGAAACGAGCATCGAAGTCCGTAGGCTTAACCATAATAAGCTTGTCTCTCCATCCGAAGCGAAGATTGAAACCCACAGGTGCTTTATCACGAGTATTCAAACCCTCGTTACCAGCATCACCAACAAACCAAGAATTAATACGCGTTCCAGTTGCTACCGTTCCTGTAGGATTTTGCAGGAAGATATTTCCATCTTGATTGACGAAGTATACCATTAGCTGTGATTCACAACTGAATGATTTAAGGGCAACCAAAATATCACCAGGTAGTTCCGCGAACAAACCTGTAGCACGAATCTGAGCAGCTCCTACAACGATAGGCTGACCATCAACAGTTGTATTATCATCACCGCCCTCAAGTATTGCGTCTGCTGCTGGAATGACGAACGTTTCAACAAATGGTGTGATTTGATGCTTGGTATTATCCACTGCTGCTAACAATGGTGTCCAATTTGCGATGAGCGTTGGCTCAACAAGTGTTGCGAAGGTATCTGCTTTAAACCTCGCTACAATGATTTTCTGTACCTGACGGATGTCGAAGCCGCAGTCCAAATCAGGTATATCAACGATGGCGGCTGCTGGAGGGCATGTGCAATTTCCAAACATAAGATTGAGTGTTTTAAGTTAAAAATAATTTAATGGACTTTTTGCTGCCTCGATCTTATGGGCTTTGCGAAATACAAAGTTAGCAAATCACAATGAGAGAAAAAAGTGGGTTAAGCTACGCGCTTACGGACGTACTTAGGTATAGGAACCCAATCAAATTCTACACGCATAGAAAAGTTATCACCAAAATCAGGGGAGCGGCCACCAATAGCGTTTTTTTGCTGTTCTTTAGGTGTTATCATTTTCTTATTCTCACCATCCGACTTGTAACGCTTCACGGTTCTTAAATCATCCTTAATGAGTCTCTCTATAGTAAATGATTCACCTTTAATCTTAAGGTCTCTAACTTTTATAGGTGGATTAATATGATGTAATGTTGGATGTTTAATCCACATATAACATTCATCAAGATTAACACTCACTAAACCCGCCTCAATCTTCTCCGCGGCCTTAAAGTAATTTTGCGTCCGTTTATTACGATAGATTACCTCAAGTTCTGTCTCAAAGTGTTCCCCCGCCTTCTTTATTATTTCTGGTTCAGGTGACGCGCCTCCCTGATATACTTTACATCCTAAAATATCCGCTACACCAATCCCATCTTGGTCAACAATTATATTACTGATCGGTATCGGGCGATACTGTTGACGTATTTGCTGCACAACTTTAATAATATCATTAGAGTTACTCAAGGGAAGTATATCTATCCTAAGTATCCGCCATGCTTGCCACGTAAAGATTACACAATTATCACGACCAAAACGGGCGTGATCTATAGTAATGTAATACTTATCTGACGGATTTAATGGTGGAAACGCATTAAACATATCATTAAGCTTTGGAACAGGAAATAATTCTTTAACATCCAGCCCCATTTTCCAGTTACCATCTAGCAACCGTAGTTTATCTTCCTCATCCAACGCCATTAAGTTTCCAAGATACCTTGGGTCAGCATTAAGCAAAACTTTATTTTCATAAACGCTTCCTGGAATAAACGTCATAGACTTCACTAATGTTAAGGGGTCGATCCCCGTAGCCTTAAGCTCTTCGGTTTCGAAAAGATGTGGACATTTATGCCTTACTTCCTCTGGTGTATCGCCCCAAACCCATACGCCATTATCCGTAGTAAAGTATCTAAGCTTGCCACTCCTATCAGGTATAGGGAAACCTGTTTCCTGATCAATAAACCAAGCGATAAAATCTGCTACCCATGAGTCGGGGTCTGGATTACACGTGGCCCTAATAATCGGGTCTACTCCACAGACGCTTCTATTACGCGATAGTAAATACATGAATTCCTTTTTTGAGAAATGTGTGAGTTCATCAAAACCTATAAATGCATATTGTGATCCCTGATGCTTAAGTAAATCGGTTTCATATTGTAAATGAGAGAAAGCAATACGCGCCCCGCTTGGAAACGTCCAACGCAGTTGAGTCTCATTCGAAACTCCACCCATATCACCATAAAATTTCTTGCTTTGATCCCAGAGACCGTCTTGCATTACGATCTCAGGATACGAGCGTCTAAAAATTACTGCCCCGTAACCAGGGATAAACTGCCAGCGCGCGCCATCTAAAAGTAATACCGCTGTCTTACCTGCGCCTCCCGATCCGCCACAAATTACAATATCAGCTGACGAGCTTAAGACCTTAGTTTGAAATCCTTTTTGCGCTTGAATGATATTACTTTCCATTCTTTATCTTAGCTAATAAAGATTTATTTTCATCTCTCTGTAATTTCTTTTTAGCGTATCGAATGAAATCAATAATATGATCTTCGTCCAAATGATCGGCAGGAAACATTACATACTCGTACTTCTCTTTACCATCGCTTTTGCTAACTCCAATACGATACTGATTAATGAATTGCTCCATCTTTATTTGGTGCTTATGACCAAGCTCATCTAAAATTTCCTTTACTATCATAGCGCTTTGGGTGCTAAAATTTCTTTCCACCGTTCGTATGGATGTGGTGTACGTATAGCTGCAGTTTCACCTTCCTTCTCATTAAGCCATATAATACTTCCCTCCTCATCATCAAAATCGATTTTGTTTACGCGTGTTATGTGATCAGTATTTATAATGACTTCGCCATTATCCAGCTCTTCGTTTTCTTCATTTTTATATGGGATGCCCAAGCGATCACATTCGCGTTTAGCAGTTTCATGCTCTTCGGTCTTGAACCAAACTTTTACAGATACAAACATAATTTTTATTTAACTGGTGGTTCTTTCCAAATTACCCTAAGAAATACAACTGCAATAACACATAGTGTTATAGTCATAAGCAATATAAAATAGCCCATTATACTTCTGTTTTACAATAAACAAATTTCTTTCCTTGCCCGTACTTCTCTTCAATATGCTTAAAGATTGCTGCACTAACAAAGTTCGATGCTGGGCCTAAGATCGCTACATCATTCTGTAGCTTCTTAAGTTGTGAAGTGAGTGGCAAATCGTGCTGCTTTTTGGTAAGGGCAAGGGTAACTGCTGTTATTTGATTTGATAAAAATTTCCAATGCCCAGTAAGGAAATTATTTTCAGCATACAACCGAGCCAATTTAGTGTCTAACATGTGCTCCGCCTCAAGCTCGTCCTTGGCCGTTAAGTATGCAAACTTATCTAACATTTCAACGACTAACTCATACTCAATACCTTCAGGTACACTTGCGGCTACCTTATCCGCAAGAGCTTTATCAGCACATACAATCTTAAGTGCTTCTTGTTTCTTTGTGATTTCCATTTTAATTTTTGTTTAATGATTTATTTACAATATCCGCTGCCATTATCTTAAGAGCCTCGGAACTAGACAAAAGTTTCTTCACCAAATCTTGGCTGCTATCAGATTGGATACATGGCGTAACTGTCCGTATCACTCCATTCGTGTCGCGCTGCACAAAATAAATGTCCGATATTATACCAGAACCGAAGTGAGCGCTTATTGCCTTTAGAATTTCTTCCATTACTTCTTCGCCTGGCGCTTCTTGAAGTTAACAACGATAACAAGAACGAATAACGTTAGATAGGCCACAAACATTAATGGGTAATAGTACCAAGGCGTACTCACGTCACACCATTCATTTATCGGCCATATGGCTAAAAGCAGAAAACCTACAAAGGCTGCCGCTCCTACAAGTTCTGGTAATAGTTTCTTAAGCATATATTTAAGTTTTAATATTTCTCCATTATAATAAAATGAACCTTGTCTACTTCCCAAGTCTTAAGCACCCAGCCATCTGTTAGTTTCTGATTTACATACTCTTGCGCTTTAGACGCTAGAAAAAAACTCTCTACAGTAATCTGTTTAGGAACTGCTGGCTTAACAGTCATTAAGCTTTCAGCCGTAAAAGCTAAGCAGAAAACACATACTACCAATAGTAGTATTATACATACATTTTTCATATTTGTTTTGGTTTAATTGCCTTTATGATGATCCGACTTCTTATGCTTGAAGTATTGCACTTGTTGCTCACGCTTCTTAGCTCCCTCTTTGGTAGGATACTTTCCTAAGTTCTTACCCGTGGTCTTAGACTTAAGCTCATAACCACCTTTTACTTTTTGTATCATACTATTATGTTTTAATTATCTAGCCATTACTATATTTAACTGTTCTACTGTCTCGCCATACACGCGGCTATACACATGCATCATCGCAACGACATACTTAGCCGATAAATCTTTACGTGTTAAACGTTCGTACATTACGCATAACAAATCTCTATTTTGATTAACTGTTAATTGTTTCATGTTCAATTTTCTCCATTGCTTTAATTAAATCAATTTCATTATTCACTCCATAGCTTCGATTATACGCCATTGCTTTTATAGCCGCGCTATGCTTTACGATCCGCTTCAATAAGATAAGGTATTCTTTTTCTTTAGGATTTTGCATCACCATTCGTTTTAGATTCGATCACTTCGACATCGTGTGTCTCAAGTAGAGCATTATTGCGGCCATTACTGGGCAAAATGAACTGCATCTTAATATTCGAAGCTTTCTGTTTATTGTCAAGCTCGTATATACCAGTGTGCTTACCTAGAGCATCAAGTGCTGCAAGTTTACTATGAAGCTTATATGATACCTCTGTTATCTTTTTAGCGTGTATTCCTTTACCCTCAATCCACGAGCGCTCCTTAATTTCACTTATAGCTGCCGCTACATCAGCCGGCAATAAATGGGGCGGGATTATATTACCTTCGCTATCATACAAGTCTTGTGCACTTATCTTCGCAAGCTTTGTAAACTCTTGTAGCACAAACTCCCCAGTCACACCAGTGGTTATCTCGTTTATTTTTCGTGTAATAGATAGATACTTCTTTACGTCCGCATGTCTAAATGTAGTTACGTGCTGTGCTGTCACAGCTGCATAACCACTCGCTAGCATTGCAGCGCGCTTAGTATCCGTATTATTTAAATACTCGGTTACGGCTCTCATTTGCTGATCACTTAATTTCTGTGCTATAGCTTCACGTAGCTTCACCAATCGTTCTAGTCGATCGCGCGCTGCTACTTCTGTAGCCAATTCAATTTCTTCCATTGAATCAGCTAACCTACTTAACTCCTGATACCGTTCCGCTTTCTTTGTTTTTAAAAATGCAGCTCGCCATGCTTTACGCTCTGGAGAATCGTCTCGTTCTTTAGAGAGTCCGCTATATGGATGTTCAACACGTGCCTTAAACTGTTTTTTTAACAGCGGGGGTTTTTTGGATTTTGTTGTGGGCTTGCCTTTTTTAGCCATTATTAAGCGTTTACAAACGTTTACAAACTCATCGAAAACTCGATAGATGTCCCTCAAAGTTAAATAAAGTTATTATAAGATAAAAGTGTACACATCACGGCTCTACAAAAATAGCTTTAGTAAAACTTCCTTTACATAATACTGTTTCAGTCGTCACTTTAACATTACCATTACCATAACTATTTATTATTGTATGTGTATGTTGTAGAAAAACTCTGTGCTCATTAATTCTTATAATATTTTTACATTCTGGGCATTTTGCTTTCATATTTATTATCGTTAATGTAATCTATAATCTCATCTTTAAATACAGCCCAAGCAATACCTTCTTTATCTTTTAAATCCGCAGTATGCTTTTCAATCAAAGCCAAAACTTCTAAAGCTCTACTCTGACCTTCTTGAATTTGTTCTCTTAGTGTCATATAGTTGTTGTTTGATAATAATATCCATTCTTACCATTAAACTTAGCAACCTTCACCACTTTGCTATCACGAAAGTTGATATATCTATGATGATTAAGTAGTAAGTATAAGTAACCATCTTTGATTTCAAACATACGAAACGGCCATTCAGCTATAAGTTTATTCACATACTCTCTAGCTTCGTCACTAATACCACCCCACCACTTGTTCTGGCGCGAAATATCTCGCATTCTTAATGTAAAACTCCTTTTTCGCATAGTCTACTAATTTAGTATACCACTATCGGTAACAAAAAAAACGCGATATTAAATTCCCTATATAGCCTATACCCTATTTTACCAAAACATTTAGATAGGTATATTCTGTTACCGAGTTACCGAATTGGTGCTCAACACGTTACGACCACGTTGGCAACCCTCGGTAACAAGCCGTTTTTGTTACCGATACTTTTAAGTGTACAACTTTTGCGTGGAATTGGCAAAAAACCCTCGGTAACAAGTTTTGGTTTTGGTCGGTAACAAAAAATAAAAGGCTCATTTTTGCGTGCTTTTTGACATATTTTCCACGCCAAACACTTCGCTAAAGGCCGTTGTCTCGCAAGCAAAACCAACGTCTCTAAGAGCGCAAACAAAGGCTAAATCAACGCGCTCGTTGTCGAAGGTAAGCTCCGTAATGACCTTTATAAGTACTCTTACTTGTTGATCTTGCGTAAGTTTAAAGCATAATACGGCTAAGTCGATAGATGCTTTAAGCTGCGCGTGTATTTCGTTATATGATTTCATAATTAGTTTTAATTAAGTAAATACCTCTATATACAGTACCACCAACTTTGATTAAACCCTCTTTAATTCCTGCTATTGCTAAGTCTTGCGTAAAGAATTTACGCGGGGGTAGCTTGCCCACGTGATACCCTTCCACGTCCTCCATCCATATACGGAACTGCTGGTACATTTCGGAAAGCGTCACCATAATAACCTTACCCTTATTGACTTTATTTAGCTTTTGCAACATACTTAGCTTATTGCTTTTATCCGTAGGTTGAGTAGGTAAGGCGTAATGCTGATTAAACCATACTATAGCATCCTTAGAATCGGTATGTAATTTCCTTGTCGCTTGAATCATCTCAGCCGTTTGAAGTATAGTTCCTTTGTTATCTATAAGGTACTTAACCCCGCGATTTACAATATGATTGAAGATACCAGCAAGTTCGTGTTCGTAAATCGCTGGCATAACACTATTATCCTTAATTACCGGTACGTCCATGTTTATCGTTATAAAGCGCCGTGCTATTTGTTCATTAAAGATACTGTACGATTGCGGATTCATAGCTATAAGTATTCTACCATAATTTGTGACGGGACGTCTCGCCACATGCATTTGCCACCCCATCAAAGGTTCCTGACTAGCGGCCTTAAGCAATATTTCCTGGCTTCTAAAGGCTTGCGCATCGAAATCATACGCAAGTAGTTTATTCTCCATTTGCATAACTTGGGCAGCTGCATCGGGTTTACCGCTAAACAAAGTTGCAGCACTAATCGGAGCCGAATTATCTAAACCGATAACCCGTCTAGAAATATCTATTAAGCTTGATTTACCTGTTGAGGTAGGTCCAGCTAAAAGCATAATGATATCAGCCTTGTGCTTAGTTAGACACGAAGCAACAAAAGCATAATAAATTAAGTGTAAGCTTTTGTTCGGTATCTGCGAATCTATCCATTTATCGAAGCGCGGACTAGATGCCGTTGGATCATATCCGTACGGAAGTAAAGTTGTGAAATTGTACTTAGCCTCATGGTCTAGCAGCTTTCGTTTGCCAGTCTGCAAATTAATATGAAGTACACCATTCTCCATATTAATAAAGATTCCTTCATATAGATTCCCTGTGTACGGCTCTAGGCTTGAGCGTTGAGTAGTTAAGTATAACTCTTCTAAAAGCATTTTCATGTACGGTACTGTTCGTAATAATAGACGGTATTGCGCCTCTACGTCACTTCGATCAATAAAGTTATTAACAAGGTCTAGCACTTCTTTGGTATTACGCTGTATCCAATGTGTAGTTTCAAAGACATAAAAATTAACTTTATCAATGCAGCAAATGTAAATATTCTTTTTAAACTCTTCACATAGTTTATGTACGTGTTCCGCCATTTTCTCTTTCTTCGTAAGCTCAAGGGAAAATTCTTTATCTACTTGAACTGCTGGATGCATCTTTTCGGCCGCCTGCTGCTCTAAGGTTCTAAGTCCAGCCTCTTCACATAAATGAAAGAACGTAGCGATAGTAATTTTAACACCTCGCTCTCTTTTATCACCATCAACAAAGGCAGCATAGTCATCCTGAATTTCATCTTCGTTGTATAATGGTGAAAAACTTGAAACTCGTTTAAATAGATCAAAGCCTTGTTCACCAAATGCAGAAGCAAAGCTTTTACCGATCCTAAACCATTTCGGATTATCACCAGTAATATCCAAGCCTTTAGCTTCAATTTGCTCAACAAAGGCTTGCGTACGCCTCCAAGTCTCCTGATCTACGGTAATGGCCTTACGCTTGCGCGGCTTGGAACGCTTGCCACGCCATTTTAAAAAATAAGATAGGAGTTTTTCATGTTGTTTTTCCTTAAGCGGCTTTAAGCCTAATATAGAGCCCTCAATAAGGTTGTACCGCTTCGAGTTGCTTAGATAGCAAGCTATAAACCGCTTACGGTAATATACTTCAATCCAGTTCTTTGTCTTTGCGTCAAGTTGTGTCCAGTTAGGATCATTAGGAAGATCAGTTTTATATCTAAAGTAAATATGATAGCCATTCGATTTTGTTGTTTCAACGCATATAGCTGCTTCGGGCATCTCGCGCACTATTTTCGCCACTAATGCCTTTACGTCCTCTTTCGTTTTCTTAACATCTAAGTCGATACAACATAAATCACCAAATCCAAGATAGAAACCGCAGTGAGATTTTGCCGTTACTTCCATACTAAAGCTTTGTTTATATTGACTTAGGCTTGGGTCATTCATTTGATCTACGTAACCCCATTTCCCCGTTGCTTTGTTCTTCCATCCGATTGGTGCGTTAGTAGTTCGCTGAGCTCGGAGAATCACAAAGCCCTTATCGTGTAGTGTTTGTATTTCTTTATTTCGATTCATATTATTTTATTTGACCATTGCATCGCCATTGCAGCAGCAATACCTGGATATGTTTTACTTCTTAAAAATGCTCTTTTTTTGCCTCCGCCCATTGCTATAATGTTATGTTCACGGCCATTGCGTAAATAGGTAGGACGTAAAAGTGGAATTCCATAAACCCAAAGATATGTAGCTTTAGTTTCAGGATGCCCATATTGGTAAGGTTGAATAAGTTGTGATGGCATTTCCCCGATTATTTTTAAAGCGTGTCTATGTAGTATCGGATTTTCAATATACCCTTTGCCTACTTTTTGTATGAGTTTAATTAGAGTTTTAAAAAAATAAGCACCTTCTCGCATTGATTCCCAACGTTGTTTATTAATAGATCCATCTTCATTATATAATCTTCCTACACCACTATTAGCTAGGAAAGTACATGGTGGATGTGCCCCTACAAATGTTAAGTTTTTTAGTTTTTTGATTTGTTCAAATAAGTCTCCTTGTAAATGCCATTCAGGATGACCTCCTGAACATGGTAATAAATCACAACTATACATATTTATAGAACGGGCACGAAAAGCTTTACATACTTCCTGGGACTCTTCACATACAATTATTCCTGTTTTTCTCATTTAGTTAGTATAGATAGGTTCGATTACAAATTCACCAGTCCAATGTAGTTCCTTAATACCGTGAGATAAACATAGTACAGCCTCTCCTTCGCTTTCAAAGCGGGTAGCCTCATGTACGTTAAGAGGTACTATACCGTCTTTTCCTGTCCATTCTGCTCTATGCCCATTTGGTTTATCTATCCATAAAAAATACCAACGGTTTGCATAGGCGTTGTACCTGCGGATAATCCAAAACTTTCTCATAAAGAAATTGTTTAATGTTTCTTAACGTAACGCATTATCTTAAGAGCTAAATCAGTAATGTTATCCACTTTAAATCTTGCATAAAGGCTTTCACCAATTTGTATGAACTCTTCATTTTCTTCCGCCCTAAATAATAAAGTGAGTGGTCTTGTTATTGCTTCAGATTTTATTTCTTTCTTACCGTTTGGCCTTCCTTTAATCTCTACTTTCTCAAGCTCAGCGAGATTTTTTAATACCTTTTCGGGAGAAGTCCACCCCCAACGCTTGTAGAAATCGGAAGTAGTTCCAAGCTCTTCTTTGATCCTAAAGATGTCAACCTCTCCCGCCCGTATAGCGTCAAACATAGCGGCAAACTCTTCGAACTCCTTTGGCGTAAGTTTACGATTAGGTACGGAGGCGTCTACATACGTTTCTTTAAGCTCTTTAGCCTTGTCGATATTTGTATTACCATTAATTAAGTAATAGCTTCCGTCAGGATTTTTAGCATTGACAATCACAGCCCCTGCTCTGCCAAATTTATCAACAGATGTGTTGAACATAGATTGCCCTTCATCGGTCTTAAGTTTGAAGTTATTTGGTGTAGGTTTTATTTTACTGATTGGAATGCGGATAACCTTCCAGGTAAATTTTGGTTTTTTCATTATTTATGTGTTTGGTAAATTGATGATTGTTTTAAAAAATATAAAGCTAAGTTTTCCGAAGGAGCTAATACAATATTAGGTTTATCATCTGCATCATAACGTATACTACCCCACCATATTTCTACACTATAGGCGTTTCTTTTTACTATGAAAACTATATTATAGTAATATTGTGGTTGTGATCCAGCAAACCGATATGTAATTCTAGATGCTCTCATTTGTGTTTATTTATAGATGTCTGACCTTGTTTAAACTGAATTAATTCCATACCGTACTCATCAATAAGCGGGAGCTTATCTAATTCAATACCTTTGCGAAGCTTGAGCGCGTTAGACTTAAAGGCTGAGTAATCTACTACGTGTTGCGGCCTTCCCCATCTTTCATCAACACGTACAATCTCAGGATGTTGCTTTACAAGTGATTGTGCCATTTCTTTGCGGTGTTTCTGCCAATCATTGTAAAGCTCGTCAGTATTGCCACCCTTCATT
>WNFL01105514.1_pt4 | contig 35622 bp, 33 predicted proteins | sample 5400361 | NCBI WGS metagenome assembly WNFL01 (sample SAMN13153351, study PRJNA577476) | soil metagenome | isolation source: 40 cm soil on Douglas fir-dominated hillslope | place: USA:California | collected 2013-09-17
GATCCCGCCTACGTGGTGAGTTCTCCGGAGTTCGCCGAGCCGCAGCCGGTGGAAATATTCGCGCGCCGCGAGTTCGCCGGCGCCTGGGAGTACCTGCTGGAGGACGCCATTTTCGCGACCCCGGCGCACCCTCATTGGTCCGGCTCCGCGTTGATCGACAGCCAGGGAAGTTTGGTCGGCTTGGGGTCATTGCTGGTGCGCGAGCTGACCGACGGCGAAGAGATCAACGCCAATATGTTCGTGCCCATCGATTTGCTCAAACCCATTCTCGGGGAATTGACCACTCGCGGACGTGCCTCGCGCCAGTCGCGTCCCTGGCTGGGCGTGTATGCGGCGGAAATGACCGGAAAGGTGTATGTGACCGGCGTCGCCGAAGGCAGTCCGGCGCAATTGGCCGACATTCGCGAAGGCGATTTGATCACGCGCGTGGCGGAACACGACGTCGCCACCCTGCCCGACTTCTACCGGCGTCTGTGGGCCGTGGGACCGGCCGGCACCGGAGTGCCGTTGACCGCGATTCGCGGCGGCACGCGCCTGCACTTGAATGTGCGCTCGGTCGACCGCGTGGACCTGCTCAAACGCCCGCAGGCACACTAGGAGCCTGTCTGAGTATTCCACGTGGCCGCGCGGAATACTCAGACAGGCTCCTAGGCCGGGAATTGAGTCGCGAGGAACGCTTCGCCGCGCTCGAGAATGAAATAGCGGAACGCTTCTGCCGCGGGCGATAGTGTTTTCGCATGGGATTTGACGACGTGCCAGCGGCGCATGATGGGCAGACCCTCCGTTTCCGGAGAGGCTATCAAGTGGTGATCGAGCTCGAGTCCCAACGTGTGCAGGGACAGGAGCGATATGCCCATGCCGGCCATGACCGCCTGCTTGATCGCTTCATTGCTCGACATTTGCATCACCACCCGCGGCGCCACCTGATGCGTGCGCATGTACTCGTCGAAGGCCGCGCGAGTGCCCGACCGCGGCTCGCGCACGATGAATCCTTCGTCCGAGAGCGCGCTCGCGGGCACCACGTCCATGCGCGTGAAGCGATGGTCGATCGACGTGACCAGCACGTGCGGATGCATGGCGAACGGCTCGGCGCGGGTCGCCCACCCCTCGGGCGGCCGGCCCATGATGGCCAGCTCGATATCGCCTTCCTGCATCAACGCGACGATCTGCTCGCGATTGTTGGTGACCTGCAGCCGAATCTCGATTCCCGGATGTTCTTCGCGAAATTGCGCAAGCAGCCGCGGCAGGAAGTACTTGGCCGTGCTGACCATTCCCACATCCAGCGGCCCGGTCTGCAGGCCGCGGAAACGCGCCACCAAGTCCTCGGCATCGCGCATGGCCGACAGCACCCGCCGCGTATGGGCCAGCATGTATTCGCCGACCATGGTCAGCGAGACTTGGCGGCTGGTTCGATCGAAGAGAGGCAATCCGACTTCGATCTCGAGCTCTTTGATCTGCATCGACACGGCGGGCGCGGTGAGCTTCAGTTCCTCCGCCGCGCGAATGAAGCTCAAGTGTCTGGCGACTGAGGCAAAGATGCGCAATTGGCGAAGGGTGGCGTTTTTCATTAAGAAATATTTAACATTGGAGTAACAATAACTGACTGTACGCGAACGATCAACGCCTACTACAGTCCTCCCAACGGACATCCTGGCGAGGCCTCAAATGGTGAAAACGATCGACAAATCAGCGGACAGCGTCATTACGGACATCAAGAAACGCTACAGCGCCGGGGTTCTCAAGTACCGGCAAATGGGGTATTGGGATGCCGGTTACCTCCCAAAGGAAACGGACACGCTGTGCCTGTTCCGCATCACGCCGCAGGACGGGGTCGACCCGATCGAGGCCGCGGCGGCGGTGGCCGGCGAGTCGAGCACGGCCACCTGGACGGTCGTCTGGACCGATCGGCTCACCGCGTGCGACAGCTACCGGGCCAAGGCGTAAAAGGCCGAGCCACATCATCCTGTTCGAAGAGGGCTCGATCGCCAACATGACGGCGAGCCTGATCGGAAATGTCTTCAGTTTCAAGCCGCTCAAGGCGGCGCGCCTCGAGGATATTCGAATCCCCGTGGCCTACGTGAAGACCTTCAAGGGTCCGCCGACCGGTCTCATCGTCGAACGGGAGCGTCTGGATAAATTCGGCCGCCCCCTCCTCGGCGCCACCACCAAACCGAAGCTCGGCTTGTCGGGGCGCAACTATGGCCGCGTGGTCTACGAGGGCCTCAAGGGCGGTCTCGATTTCATGAAGGACGACGAGAACATCAACTCGCAGCCCTTCATGCACTGGCGCGATCGATTCCTGAACGTGATGGATGCGGTCAACAAGGCGAGCGCAGCCACCGGCGAGGTCAAGGGTTCGTACCTCAACGTCACGGCAGCGACCGTGGAGGACATGTACGAGCGCGCGGAATTCGCCCGCGAACTAGGCTCGGTCGTGATCATGGTCGACCTGGTCGTCGGTTGGTCGACGATTCAAAGCATGTCCAACTGGTGCCGCAGGAACGACATGATCCTGCACATGCACCGCGCGGGTCACGGCACCTACACGCGCCAGAAGAATCACGGCGTCAGCTTCCGTGTCATCGCCAAGTGGCTGCGCCTCGCCGGAGTCGATCACCTGCATACCGGCACCGCCGTGGGCAAACTCGAGGGCGACCCCATGACCGTGCAGGGCTACTACAACGTGTGCCGCGACAGCTACACCAAGCAGGATCTGCCGCGAGGCCTGTTTTTCGATCAAGACTGGGCGGACCTTCGCAAGGTGATGCCGGTCGCCTCGGGCGGAATTCATGCCGGCCAGATGCATCAGCTGCTCGATCTCTTTGGCGATGATGTCGTCCTGCAATTCGGCGGCGGCACGATCGGTCACCCGGAGGGCATTCAGGCCGGCGCAGTGGCCAATCGCGTGGCGCTCGAAGTCATGGTCAAGGCCCGCAACGAAGGGCGCGACATCCGCAACGAAGGTCCCGACATTCTTCGCCAAGCGGCCAGGACCTGTAGTCCGCTGCAGCAGGCGCTCGATACCTGGGGCGAGATCAGATTCAACTACGCCTCCACCGACACCTCGGANNNTTACGCGGTCACGGCCGCCGCCGCAAACTGATCAGCCAAAGGAGCACGCCGGCATGATGACCAATCCCGTGGGCCGCATCACTCAAGGACAGTTCAGTTACTTACCGGATCTCTAGGATGCGGAAATAGCGCTGCAGATCCAATACGGACTCAACAAAGGCTATGCGTGGAGCGTCGAGTACACCGATGACCCGCATCCCCGAAACACCTACTGGGAGATGTTCGGCCTGCCGATGTTCGATCTCAGGGATGCCGCGGGCGTGATGCTGGAATTGCAGAGCTGCCGCAAGACCTTCCCCCGTCACTACATCCGGCTCATGGCTTTCGATTCCACGCGAGGTGTGGAATCCATCGTGATGAGCTTCATCGTCAACCGGCCGGACGTCGAGCCCGGTTTTGGACTCACGCGGCAGGAGGCGCACGGCCGCACGATTCGCTACACGGTGCATAGCTATGCGACGGATCGTCCGGAAACCGAACGCGGCGTTCGTTAGCGTCGAGATGGTCATGGCTGCACCGCTCTACCAGATTCCAGGTCAACAGGCGCCCTTGCCCGGGAATACCGCCGATGCCCATGCCGCGGGAGCCGTTACTGACACCGCCACCGCGACCGCAGCGGACGGCACGGTCGCCCGCACGGTCGCGGGCGTGCTCGCCAAGAGTCAAGCCGGCGCAGTCATGGACGAGCTCGAGCGCGATCTGGTCGGGTTGGCGCCGGTCAAGAGCCGCATCCGAGACATCGCAGCCCTGCTGGTGATCGGCAAGCTGCGCATGAACTTGGGACTGCAGGCGCACGCGCCCAGTCTGCACATGTCCTTCACCGGCAACCCGGGGACCGGCAAGACCACGGTGGCCCTGCGCATGGCGGAGATTCTGCATCGCCTCGGGTACGTGCGCAAAGGTCATCTCGTCGCCGTGACGCGCGACGACCTGGTCGGCCAGTACATCGGACACACCGCGCCGAAAACCAAGGAAGTGCTGAAAAAGGCGATGGGTGGCGTGCTGTTCATCGACGAAGCGTACTACCTGTACCGCCCCGAGAACGAGCGTGACTACGGCCAGGAAGCGATCGAAATCCTGCTGCAGGTGATGGAGAACCAGCGCGACGATCTGGTCGTCATTCTGGCGGGATACAAGGATCGAATGGACACCTTTTTCCGCTGCAACCCAGGGATGACTTCGCGCATCGCACATCACCTGGACTTCCCGGACTACCCGGCGGGCGATTTGCTACGGATCGCGGACACCATGCTCGAGCAGCAGAATTACCGGTTCGGCCCCGGCGCGCGCGCGGCGTTCGAAGAGTACCTGGCGCATCGGATTGCGCAGCCGCATTTCGCGAACGCGCGCAGTGTGCGCAATGCGTTGGAGCGCGCCAGGCTGCGCCAGGCGGGCCGGCTCTTTGCCGACCAAGACCGAGAATTCACGGCCGAGGATTTGTCGACGATCGCCGTGTCCGACATTCGCGCCAGCCGCGTTTTTGAAATCCCCGCACGACCGAGCCTGAAACCCGAAGGAGTTTGATCATGCATCTTGGACGCACGACGCTCTCGAAATTTCTGATCCAGCAGCTCAACGGCATCGAGGGTGCCAATGACCTGGCAGCGCTGCTGGTCGATGTGGCGGCCGCCGTCAAGGCAATCTCGGCGATGACCGCCAAGGGCGCGCTCGGCGGCTATCTCGGAGAACTCGGCAGCAAGAACGTACAGGGTGAAACGCAGCAAAGACTCGACGTACTCGCGAACGACGTGATGCTGCGCAGTTGCGAATGGGGGGGATTGCTCGCCGGCATGGCCTCCGAGGAGCTGGACGACCCCTATCCGCTGCCGAACGAATATCCCCGCGGGCGCTACCTGCTGGTGTTCGATCCGCTCGATGGATCGTCGAACGCGGACGTGAATGTCTCGGTGGGAACCATATTCTCCGTATTGCGCCACAATAGCCGGCCGGAGCCGCCGACCACGGTCAACTACCTGCAGCCAGGCCGGCAGCAGGTCGCCGCGGGCTACGCCATTTATGGGCCTGCGACCATGCTGGTGGTCACCGTGGGCAAGGGCACCCATGGCTTCACGCTCGATCGGGAGATCGGGAACTTCATCCTGACGCATCCGAATCTCGAGATTCCCGCCGACACCAGCGAGTTTGCGATCAACACCAGCAATGCGCGATTCTGGGAGCCGCCGGTGCACCGCTATGTGACCGAATGCCAGGCCGGCAAGACGGGCGATCGAGCGCGCGACTTCAACATGCGCTGGATCGCCTCGCTGGTCGCCGAGGTACACCGCATCCTGATGCGGGGCGGGGTCTTCATGTACCCCAAGGACACCAAGGATCCGGGCAAGGCGGGACGCCTGCGCTTATTGTACGAGGCCAATCCGATCACCCTGCTCGTCGAGCAGGCCGGGGGCCGCGCCACCACCGGACGCGAGCGCCTGCTCGACGTCATGCCGGAATCGCTGCACCAGCGCGTTCCGCTGATCATGGGTTCCCGCAACGAGGTCGAGCGCATCGAGCGCTACCACGCCGAGCATGCCAGCGGCGCGGACCGCCCCTACGTCTCGCCGCTCTTCAACGAGCGCTCCATGTACCGGCCGGAGGCGCGGCTCTGATGTCCGCCAAGCATCCCGTCATCGCCGTGACCGGCTCGTCCGGTGCGGGGACGACGACCGTGATGAAAAGCTTCGCGCACATTTTCCGGCGTGAAAACATCAAAGCGCAGATCATCGAGGGGGACTCTTTCCATCGCTACGCCCGGGTCGAAATGCGCGAGCGCGTGCGCCTGGCGGACAGCGGCGCAAGCCCGCCGATCAGCCACTTTGGGCCCGAGGCGAACCTGCTGGATGAACTCGCCGCCACGTTGGGCGAATATGGCGCGACGGGCGGCGGCAAGGTGCGCCGCTATATTCACGACGCCGGCGAAGCGAAGGAGCTCGGCGGCGAGCCGGGCACGTTCACCGACTGGCGGCCGATCATTGCCGACAGCGACCTGCTGTTCTACGAAGGACTGCACGGCGGCTACAAGGAGGGCGATACGGACGTCGCGCAGCACGTCGACTTGCTGGTCGGCGTCGTTCCCATCATCAATCTGGAGTGGATTCAAAAGCTGCATCGCGATCAGCATGTACGCGGCTACAGTCAGGATGCGGTGGTCGACACCATTCTGCGCCGCATGCCCGACTATGCGAACTACATATGTCCCCAGTTCAGCCGCACACATGTCAATTTTCAGCGGGTACCGACGGTGGACACCAGCAATCCGTTCGTCGCCAAGGACGTCCCGAGCGCCGATGAATCGTTGGTGGTGATCCGTTTCGCCAATCCCAAGGGCATCGATTTCCCCTATCTGATTTCGGTGCTGCACAACTCGTGGATGAGCCGACCCAACAATATCGTCGTGCCGGGCGGGCAGATGGGTCTGGCCATGCAATTCATCTTTACCCCGATGATCCTGCGGCTGATGGACATGAAAAGGCGCGCCGGGTAGGCATCGAATATTCACTGATCAGGAGACAATATGGCCCTCATTTCCCTCCGCCAGCTGCTGGACCATGCCGCCGAACACGGGTACGGCGTGCCGGCATTCAACGTCAACAATCTCGAGCAGATCCAAGCCATCATGGAGGCGGCGGAGGAAACACGAAGCCCGGTGATACTGCAAGCCTCGGCGGGTGCCCGCAAGTACGCGGGGGAGCCCTACTTGCGCCACATGGTGTTGGCTGCGGTCGAATCCCACCCGCGCATACCGCTGGTTCTCCATCAAGATCATGGGGCTAGTCCGGCCGTGTGCACCCGCTCGATCCGGTCCGGCTTTACGAGCGTGATGATGGACGGGTCGCTGCGGGAAGACGCCAAGACGCCGGCCGCTTACGACTACAACATCGAAGTGACCCGCCGCGTGAGCGAGATGGCCCATACCGTCGGGGTCTCGGTCGAAGGCGAGCTCGGCTGCTTGGGTTCGCTCGAAACCGGCCACGCGGGTGAGGAGGACGGCGTGGGCGCCGACGGAACGCTGACGCACGAAATGATGCTCACCGATCCCGCGCAGGCCAAAGACTTCGTGACACGCACGGGGGTCGATGCGCTGGCGATCGCCATTGGCACGAGTCATGGGGCATACAAGTTCACGCGCCAACCTACGGGCGACATTCTTGCCATCGATCGGATTGCGGAGATCCATGCGGCTGTCCCGAATACCCACCTGGTGATGCACGGCTCTTCCAGCGTACCGCAAGAGTGGCTGGCCATCATTCGCGAACACGGCGGCGACATCAAGGAGACCTACGGTGTTCCGGTCGAGGAGATCCAGCGCGGAATCCGCACCGGCGTGCGCAAGGTGAATATCGACACGGATATTCGTCTGGCGATGACCGGCGCCATGCGCCGAGCCCTTAGCCGGGATCCGAGCGAGTTCGACCCTCGCAAGGCGCTGATCGCGGCCAGACAGGCCGCGCGATCGCTGTGCGAGGCGCGTTTCGAGGCCTTCGGGTGCGCCGGACAGGCGGAACGAATTTCGCCGGTCGCGCTCGAGGCGATGGCGAAGCGCTACCACTGAGCCGGCTCCCGGCCGATGATCGAGTCGATCCTGTGGGATGTGGATGGCACCATGGCGGAGACCGAACGCGACGGCCATCTCAAGGCCTTCAACCAAGCATTCGAGGCGTTGAGCTTACCTTGGCGCTGGAGCGAACAGCGTTATGGAGAGCTGCTGGCCATAGCGGGCGGCCGCGAGCGCCTGTTGCATGACCTGGAGCATCGGAGACGCGCGCCAGAGTCTCCGCGGCAGCGCCGAGCCTTGGCCGACCGGGTGCATCGCCTCAAAAACGAGCTGTACACGCGCATCGTGGCTGACGGTGAGCTGCCGCTGCGTGAAGGGGTGCGCGAGCTGCTGAACGACTGCGAGAGCGCTCGCGTACGGCTGGGTATCGTGACGACGACCAGCCGCTCCAATGTCGAGGTTCTGCTGAAGACTCATCTGGGCGAGGACTGGGAATCGAAATTTGCCGTCACCGTGTGCGCGCGCGAAGCGCCGAGAAAGAAACCCGATCCGCAAGCCTACCTGGTCGCCCTCGATGCCCTGCAATTGAGGCCTCACGAAACCGTCGCGTTGGAAGATTCGCACGCCGGTGTCGCCGCGGCGCAGGCCGCCGGGGTGCCCGTGATCGTTACGCGCAGCCATTATTTCATGGCGGCCGAATCTCGGGGTGCGCTGGCCGTGGGCCCCTCGTTGGGCCGTATCGACGGCTGGCACCCGGCGGCGGACGCGCGCACTACGCGCATCGGTCTCAGCCAGATCGTCCGATGGCATGCAGCCGCTTGGCACCTCGGGGGGCAGTCTCGTCTACAATGATGCCCGAGCATCATGAGTCGACTACCACTCCCCATAGAAAATCTGACCGGCCGGGAACGCTCGCAGGAGCGCCTGCGCGGCATCGCCTACATGGTGGCCGCCGTATTCGTTTTTTCGATCATGGATGCGCTGATGAAACGCTTGTCTACGCACTATGGGCCGATGCAGATCTCTTGTCTGCGTGCATTCTCTTCCTGGCTGTTCCTATTGCCGCCGATCGCGTGGCAACGCACCTGGACGGCGCTGCGGCCGAGTAATCCGCTGCTGCATTTGATTCGAGCCGTGCTCGGCATCGGCATGTTGGGCGGCTTCGTATTCGCGGTGCATCGCCTGAGCCTCGCACAGACCTACTCGCTGTTCTTAGCGGCTCCGCTGTTGATGACCGCTCTGTCGGTCCCGATTCTCGGCGAGAAGGTGACCGGCAAACGCTGGTCGGCGGTGATCGTCGGACTGGGCGGTGTATTGGTCATTTTGCACCCCTGGGGAGACGGCAGCTTTTCGATGCTCGCGGCATTGGCTGCGGCCGCGGCAACGATTTGTTATTCGCTGAGCGCGTTGACCGTCCGAACCTTGGGCCGCGGCAATTCCAGCATGTCCATGGTGTTCTGGTATTTGCTGCTGGTGAGCATCGGCTCCGGCCTGCTGGCAATCGGCGGCTGGCGCCCTGTCCTCGGATCCGATTGGGGCTGGCTCGTCGGAATCGGCGTCACCGGGGCGCTGGGTCAAATGTGGCTGACGGACGCCTTTCGGCGGGCTCCGCCCTCGGTCGTCGGACCGTTCGAGTACACGGCCATTCTCTGGGCCTTTGCCATCGATTGGATTTTTTGGTCGGCCTCGCCGAGCCTTAGCCTGATCATCGGCGCCTGCATCGTCGTCGCGAGCGGTATCGTCGTCATCGTCGACGAGCACCGCCTGGGACAAATCGCCCTGAGCGCCGCCAGTCCTCCGCCTTGAGTTCGGCCCCGGCGGCCCGGACTTCGGGCTCAATGCCGCGCGATGCGCTGCCCGTGCTCGTCGGCCATTTTGGCGTTGGTGGTCGGATTACAGTATCCATGGCCGACCAGCGACACCACCGCTGCGCAGGCATCCACGGATGCCCCTCCGCCGGGATGCGTGCTGGTGTCGTGCAGCAGACGGTACGCATCGGCGGCCGACAGGCCGGTTTTTTTCGCCAGCAGTAAGGCGAGCACTCCAGTGACTTGTGCGGTTGCGATCGAGTCTCCGGAGGCAAAGTCGTAGTGGCCGCCGGGCATGAGAGTCAGAATCTCACGGCCCGGTGCATACAGCACGGTGTTGGGCGCCGATTGATTGCCGCTACTCGCGACTTCGATGACACCCGGTTGATGCAAGAGTCCGGCATTGGCTTCCGACACATCGGCCGGCGCGGCCCCGACGAACAGCACGCCGCGTCGCAGTCCTTCGCGAATCAGATCGGTCAGCAGCGGATCCGCGGGACCCGCAAGGCTCAAATTGACGATTTGCGCGTGCGCATCGAATGCGGCAACGAGCGCCCGAGCGAGCGTAAAGGAATTGCAGTGGGCGGCATCGGCGTCGAGTTGCGCCTGCCAACACGCCTTGAACAGTAGTAGACGCACGCCGGGTGCGATTCCCACGATGCCTTCACTATTATTGGCGATCGCCGCGATCACGCCGGCCATTTCGGTGCCGTGACGGTCGAGCCGAAATTGCCGGTCGTCGGAATCGACGAAGTTGGCGGCGGCCGCGATGTTGCCGCGCAAGTCCGGGTGCTCCGTATCGGCCCCCGTGTCGATGATGGCCACTTTGATGCCCTCGCCTTGCGACCAAGGGTGAGCGTCCGCGACATCCATTTGCTGGAAGCCGCGCTGCAAACCGACGTAGGGATCGTTGTAACCATCGGTGCGCGTCGTAAAACTCTGCAGCGGTTCCGCCAGCCTGATGCGCCGGTCGTGCGCCAGCGCCGCCAATATGGTGTAGCGGTCCGTGCCTTCGGGAACCTCGAGCACGGCGCAATGCATGTGCAGCGGATCGATCGGCCAGGCGCTCACTTCACGCAGCCCGTAGTCGTTCTCGAGCGCGCGCATCATCTTGCGGGCAGCCGCGCTCGGCCCATAGTCGGCGATACTGTCGTATCCGCGCGGCGTGCTTCCGGCGCGGGCTACAAAGGCGCTAGGCTCATTGTCGACCGCCGCTATGATGAAGTGATCGGGCGACCGGGAAAGCTGATCGGCCAGCGCGCGTGACTCGATCCGCACCGGCGCGTTGCTGCAGGCGGACGCCGCGAGAGCCAGAAACACCGGCGCCCAGCGCATCATGGAGTATCGCCCGCTCCTGGACTCGGCTGAGTGCGTTCGGCAAAACGCACGTTGGAATTGCTGCGCAACAACGCCAGTGAAGAATTCACCGGCCGGCCGGAATTCGCCGCCAGCGAATACACTCCCGCCTCGGTCGGCCCGGAAACGATTCGCAGTTGAGTCTCATCGAGTATGGCCTGCAATTCCGCCAAAGTGATCGTAGGCGAAAACACCGCGCGAATCACCTCGCCCGGCGCGCGTGCAGCGGACGTCGTAACCGTGTGATAGCTGGGTGCCGCTGTGCGTGCGCGGAATTGCAGCCATCGATCGGCCGCCAACAGGCTGAGCGCCACGGCCGCCACGGCAATCGAGGCCGCCATCGCCGCCTGCCATGCCGCTGACCGGCGCGGCTTCTGCGCTGCGGTTGCGGATGCCTGTGTCGGCGGGTCCGCCTGTGGCCCCGCGTTCGCCGGCGCAGCGGCCACGCCATCGAGCCGCGCCTGAAGCCGTTTCAGCGACGCAGCGGGCATGTATTCGACCGCCGTCTCGACGGTCATGCCCTGGCAGATGAGACGCTCTCTCTCCATGTCCTCGCCGCAGCTTGCGCACAGGGTGAGGTGCGCGTCCACGCGCTGCCGGTCATGCTCGCCGATGGTGCCGTTGACGTACCAGGGAAGGAGTGCAGAGATTTCTTGCTGCCCGCATGCGGCGGAGCTACGACGGCCGAGAGTCATTCGTTTCCCGCTGATATTTCGGATGCGCCGCCGCTCAATGTCGGCAGGTACTGGCGCAATTTCTCGCGCGCGTGAAACATGCGTGCCTTGACCGTTCCGACCGGGCATTCGGTGATCGCCGCGATTTCCTCCAACGAGTGCCCCATGTGATAGGCGAGTTCGAGAGTCAATCGCTGCTCGACCGGCAGCTGATTCAAACCGTGCTTCAGCCAATCCTGAATCTCCGTCTCGAAGGTGGGATCGATGGTTTGTTCCGGATACTCGTCCAAGCTGCGCGCAGCCGTGTGGTTCTTCTGCCGCCGCACGGACTTCAGCGCCGTGCGGTAGGCGATGCCGATGATCCAGGTGGACACTTGCGAGGCGTAGCGGAAATCCTTGGCACTTTGCCAAACGACCATGAAGGTATCGTTGATGACTTCTTCGACATTTTCATAGCGCGGCGTGAATCGCGACAGGAATCGTGCGAGACGCCGGTGATAACTGAGATACAGTTCCTCCAGTGCCCGGCGATTTCCCGCGGCGACGGCGACGAGGAGATCGTTGTCGTGCTCCCTAGCCGAAATTTTGGCCGGTAAGGTCATCGGCGAGAGACACTCCTTAATCTACGTCCAACCATTCCCCGTAAGTACCGGCGGCGCCGCAATTGGTTGCAAACCGGGCCGGACCTAGAAGCGCCAAATGAGCGTGCCGGTCCAAACGCCGTCCGAGGCAGCATTATAAAGGTCTTGACATAGGACACCGCCAGGGACATCGGCGCGAAGGAATAGACGGCGCCGGCGCTCCAATAGGCGTAACCCGTGGAATCCGGACCTTCGAAGTGCGAATAGCCGATTCCCGCCGTGGCGGATAGTCGATTCAGCACCGGCCGCTGCAGGTTGACCTCCGCCGATTCGGATGTGACCCCGAAGAGGCCGCGCGATCGCAGAAAGCGCGGCGCGTCCGGCGAATAAACCAGGGCGATGTCCAGCCATTCCCGGTATGCAAAGTCGACGTCCAATTCGTCATAGTCGTAGCCGGAACCGGCCCGGTTCCACGGATAGGCATAGTGGCTGAGCAGAGCTTTGCCGCGCCAGTCGCTGCCCGCGGTCCAAGCGAATCCCGCGAAGGCGTCGAGCTCGACGTCGCGCGGTTCGTCAGGCTCGATTTGCGTGTTCGACGCAAACAATCCCGCCACGAAACCGGCGCTGTTCGAGTAGTGCAAGTCGAGCTGCAGCGCCGCTCGATCGTAGCTTCGCGAGATGCCGCGTACGATGTAGTCACTCGTGACGCCGAGAGAGCCGCCCCATGAATCGGCACCCATGCACGGTGTTCCGATCACGACGCTCAGGGACAATACAACGCCACTCGCGAGCAGACGCACTACGTCACAACCGCCGGATCCCCTGTCGAGCACCGCATTCGAAAACCCCGTTCGCCTCGTCGGGGACAGATTAACCCTTTCGGCCGCATATCTAAACCCGAACTCGGCCACGCGGTACTTACTCCCGGATGTCAACATTGTGAGTGCATCATGCAGATCGACCGACAAAGATCTTGGGCCGCGCTGTTGTTGCTTGCGTGCGCAGCGGGTTGCGCCGGCAACGGGCAGGGACTCGATCAGAACGGACAGCCCATCTCCGCGGGTGGCGGCTCGGGCGGACCCGTCACCGCGGATTTCCAGTCGATTCAAGAAAACGTGTTCACGCCGATCTGTTCGAAGTGCCATATCGGCGGCGGCGCGCCGGAAGGGCTGCAGCTCGATGCGGCGCACAGCTACAACCTTCTGGTCGGCGCGCCGAGCGCCGAACAGCCCGCCCTGCTGCGGGTGAAACCCGGCGATCCGGACAACAGCTACATGGTGCGCAAGATCGAAGGCCTGAACGGTATAACCGGCGGCCAAATGCCGCTGATGGAAACGCCGCTTCCGCAAACAACCATTGACGCGATTCGCCAGTGGATCACGAACGGCGCGCCGAACGCGCCCGCGACAGCAGCGATTGCGGCGCAGATGTTTGCCGTGCAAACCACGGCGCCCGTCGACAAGGCCACCGTGACGACTGCGCCGGCGCAAATCCTCGTCACCTTCACCCAAGATGTCGATGCATCGCTCGTCAACGACACGACCATCACGCTTGCACGAATCGATCCGGAGTCCGCGGCGGCCGGCGGCGCAATGCCTGTGCCTGCCAGGACTATGCCGGCCAGCGCGCGGCTCGCACCGACGAATCCCGCCGTGCTGTTGATTACCCCGAGCGCGCGGCTCGAACCCGGCGTCTATCGCGTGACTTTGCGCGGCGCCGGCGGCGGCGCGTTGGCGAATATGAATGCCGTCACGCTCGGAGCAGATACCTCGTTCGAGTTCACCGTGGAGCCCGCTCAATGATTGGCCGACACACTCAATTTGCGCTGCGCACACTGCTCATGGTGCTGTGTCTGTCGGCCTATGGAGCGCATGCCGAACCCTATCTCGCCGTTCAACTCGGCCTCAAATGCGGGCAATGCCACGTCAATCCAACCGGCGGCGGGCTGCGCACGACGTTCGGCGACATATTCGCGCAGACCGTATTGCCGGCACAGCATCTGGACACCGGCACCCCACTCGACAACTGGACCGGGCAGGTTGGCAACTATCTGCGCGTCGGCGGCGACCTGCGATTTGACGCTTCAGGGACGCAGGCGCCGCACACCCGTTCGACCGACCAATTCGCGCTCGAACAGACTCGAGTCTATTTGGAGGCGGATGTCATTCCCAACCGGCTGCTCGCCTATGTCGACGAGCAAGTAGCCCCCGGAGGCGCTCTCAACCGGGAGGCGTATCTCATGTATTGGTCCGCCACGCACGACTGGTATCTCAAGGCCGGCCAGATGTACCTGCCTTTCGGTCTGCGGCTTCAGGACCAGACTGCCTTCATTCTCGCCGCAACCGGAATCAACATGACCACGCCCGATCAGGGGGTGGAATTCGGCTGGGAGCATGGCCATTGGGATGCGCAGATGGCGGTCACCAACGGCACCGCCGGAGGTGCCGTCAGCAGCACGGGAAAACAGACCAGCACTCAATTGGCTTACGTGGAATCCGTTTGGCGTGTGGGTGTTGCGGCCAACTACAATGCCCAATCCATCGGGGCCAAGAGTGCCTATGGGATCTTCGGCGGACTCAGGACCGGCCCGATCTCATGGTTGGCGCAGGCCGAAATAACCGATGACCAGAGCATCGCCAATAGACAGGGCAGGCAGCTCGCCACTCTGCTCGAGGCCAATTGGCTGATCGCTCGGGGCAACAACCTGAAGATCACGAATGAGTTTCTCAATCCGAACCGCGAAGTACCGAATGGCGAGCAAACGCGCTGGAGCCTGGTGTACGAACTCACGCCGATACAGTTCGTGCAGGTACGCACGGGATTTCGGTGGAACGACGGCATTCCGCAGGACAATTCTCAGCACCAGCGGCTGTACTTCGTCGAGCTGCACGGATTCTTCTGACGATCGTTCGGAATAAACCGCACCTACCCCGAGTCTTCTTCCATCGTCCGATTGCGATTTTCGCTCGAGACGTCCGCACCGAGGTCTTGGCCGTCGAAATCGGACTGCATGGGCTGCGAATCGAACAACTATTTCCGAAGTTCGACGTACCCATATCCGAACATCCGCGAAAGGGGTCATAAGAAATGCGCGTTTTGAACTGGGGAAACATTGCGTCCGGATTCTTCGTGAGCATACTGGCGGGATGCGGCGGCGGTCATGGCGGCGGCTACGGTTCAATGATGCCACCGCCCACGACGATGCCACCGCCCACGACGATGCCTGCGCCCACGATTACTTTCTACCGTGGCATGGACGACGGCTAACGCCACGACGTGCACCGCCACGACCTCGAGCGCAGCCGGCGGGGCATTCACCGGCAGTCAAATGATGAGCGGCAGTAAGACGATCGTACCGACCGCGCCTGGAATGTATACCTACTCGCTCAGCTGCACCGGAACCGGCGGCACCAAATCAACATCCGCGAGCGCGACCGTCGCGCCCAACCTTCTCAGCACCTTGACGCCGACGGGTGCGATCCCGACCGTCGGCTCGACCATCGACCCGACTAACGGCGACCTGAACCCTTACGGCCTGGTGATTGCTCCCGCGACCGCGGGATCGATCACCAAGGGGGATCTGGTGGTGTGCAACTTCAACGACGGCCCGACCAATACTCAGGGTAATGGAACCACCATCATCGCACTTCATCCCGCCGCCGGATCCACCCCGCGTCGAATTGCGCAATCGGCGAGTCTCAAGGGCTGCAATGCACTCACGATGCTGCCGGACGACAGCATCTCGGCAGCCGCATGGGCAGCGAATCTGAATCCGTTGGTCAGCGCCGGCGGCGCCGTCGGAGCCCCCTTCTCCAGCGACATGTTCACCAACCCTTGGGGCGAAGCCTTCGTGGCCGCGACGGCCACCCAGCCCGCGGCAATCTATGTATCGAACGCGCCCGGCGGCGCCATCCACGCCGGCGGCACGATCGATCGAATCAGCCTCGACGTCGATGCGCAAACGGCGTTCACGGAAATCGCCGCCGGCTTCTGCAGCAGCGGCGCGCCGGGCGCCATATTCGGGCCCGCGGGGCTCACCTACGACGCCGCGAACGATACCCTTTACATCATCGATACCAGCTCGGCCAGCGTCGTCGCCCTGACGAGTGTCTCCAGCATCCCAAAAAATGGCGTGGTGGTGAACGGCCAGTGCAGCGGGACCACGCCGACGCCCGTGCCGACTTTTTCCGGACCCTCGATGGCCTCGGCCAGAGTCATTGCCCATGGCTCACCCCTCAACACACCGCTGAGCGCCGCCTTGTTGAAGAATGGCGATTTGGTGGTCGGCAATGCGGATATCGGTGCGGCCGGGCCCAGCGCGACTACGAACTTGCTGATCGAGGTCTCTCCAGTGCTGCCCGGCGGCTTCGTCGGTAAACCGCTGCAGATCGATACCGGCGCGCCCGGGACACTGTTCGGCATCGCGGCCACCGTCGATTCTCAGAGCAATCAGATCATTTATTTCAATGACGACAACAACAATGCCGTGATGCAGTTGGGGCCGGTCACCATGGGCACCGCCCCGGGTGGGTACTGAGGCGTAGGTTCGGCGCCCGGCAGAAAATTGATGCGCTGCCTGGCCGTCGAGTGGTAGCCGGCCATCGCAAGAAAACGCGGCGAGTCGGCGAAGCTCGCGAGCACGAGATAGTCGAAATTCGTCGGAGCGGTGAAATCGGCGCACGCGCGCAGGTGCGGCACATCGTCCGACGCGGCAGCGAGACAGCTGGCGAAGACAACCGTGGATAGTGCAAAGAGTATCCGTGTCAGCGAGCGTTGCCGCGTTTCGCGCACCAGCATGGCCGAGATCGTGCCTAAGGACATCTTCGTATCTCCCACAGGGGCGCGTTTTCTCTGAATCTAATCCTGATCGAGCCTGGCCACAGTCAGGCGGGGTCGCCACGGGGTGTAGGGGCCGTCCTACTGGCCCCTCGAAGTCGCTCCCGAGTGAAGCGCTCGATATATCCAATTTCTTGATCGATAGCCCCCGAAAATTGTGCTTTTTAATTCGTCTTTTCGACCCTATTGTGAGACATGGAGGTTTCAATGAACGAAATTAGACGCAGCAATGAGCGAGGGTTTGCGGATCACGGGTGGCTCAAATCCTTCCATACGTTTTCATTCGCCGATTACTTCGATCCGGAACACGTTGAGTTCGGACCCTTGCGGGTCATCAACGAGGACCGGGTGCAGGCCGGCGCGGGCTTCGGCACGCATAGCCACCGCGACATGGAAATCATCAGCTACGTGCTGTCCGGTGAACTCGCGCACAAGGATTCGATGGGCAATGGATCGACCATCAAACCCGGCGATGTGCAGCGAATGAGCGCCGGCACAGGCGTGCAGCACAGCGAATTCAATCCCAATTCGAGCGAGTCCGTGCATTTCCTGCAGATCTGGATTCAGCCGGCCAAGCGCAATATCGAGCCCAGCTACGAGGAGAAACGCTTTGCGCCGGAAGAGAAGCGCGGCCGCTTGCGCCTCATCGTTTCACCGGATCGCGCGGACGGGTCCTTGCTGATCCATCAGGACGCAAGGATCTATGCCGGGCTGTTCACCGGCAAGGAGCGGGCGGAGTTGGAAGTGGCGCCCGGAAGACGCATTTACCTGCATGTCGCACGCGGTGCGCTGACGGCCAATGGTACGGCACTCGAGGCCGGCGATGCCCTGCGGATCACCGATGGCACGCCGCTCATCCTGCGCGACGCGCATGACGCCGAAGTGCTGGTGTTCGATCTGCCGGGCGAATCGGCGGCGGCGAGACGCTAAGCCGACTCCAATATCGCCGTGGCACCAAGGCCGCCGGCGGCGCACACGGACACGAGAGTGCGTCCCCGGCGGCCGTTTTGACTTCGGTGCAGCGCCAGCTGTTTGGCTGCGCCGCCGAGAATGCGCGCACCGGTCGCGGCGAACGGATGACCCAAACCGACCGAACCGCCGTTCACGTTGAGGCGTGAGCGGTCGATCGCGCCGAGCGCGGCGCCGCGTCCCAGCGCGCCGCGGCAATAGCTTTCGTCCTCCCATGCCGCGAGGGTGCACAACACCTGCCCGCTGAACGCTTCGTGTATTTCGTAGAAATCAAAATCTTGAAGCGTGAGGCCGTTGCGGTCGAGCAGGCGCGGCACTGCGTACACCGGTGCCATGAGCAAACCCTCGGGGTCCGGGCCGAAGTAATCGACTGCCGCCGTTTCGGCATCGACCAACCACGCCTGCGGAACCTGGCCATGCGCGCCGGCCCACTTCTCCGATGCCAGCAGGATACCCGCGGCCCCGTCGGTGAGCGGCGTGGAGTTGCCGGCGGTCAGGGTTCCGTGTCCGGAGCTGCGATCGAAAACCGGCGGCAACTTGGCCAGCTTTGCGAGCGAAGTATCGGCGCGCAAGTTGTTGTCGCGCGTGAGGCCCATGAAGGGAATCACCAAATCCTCGTAGAATCCGCGGTCGTACGCGGCCACACCCTTGGCATGACTCGCCAATGCCAGCTCGTCCTGGGCTTGTCGACCGATGTGCCAGCGCCGCACCATTTGTTCGCAATGTTCGCCCATCGACAGGCCGGTGCGCCGCTCGTTCACGTTCGGAACGGATGGGATCAACATCGACGGCCGAAACTGCGCCAAGAGAGCCAGGCGCGCGGAAGCGCTCTTGGCACGATTCAGGCCGAGCACCAGGCGGCGCAGCCGTTCGCTGACGGCAATGGGAGCGTCCGACGCAGAGTCGACGCCGCCGGCGATGCCCGCATCGATCTGACCCGTGGCGATTTTGTTGCCCACCAGAATCGCAGTCTCCAACGAGGTGGCGCAGGCTTGCTGGACATCGTACGCCGGTGTTTGCGGGGCGAGTCCGCTCGACAGAGCCGCGTCGCGAGTCAGATTGAAATCCCGGGTGTGCTTGAGCACGGCGCCCGCCGCAACTTCACCGAGGCGTTCGCCCTGCAACCCAAAGCGCTGCACGATCCCGGCCAGCACGGCGGTCAGCATGTCGAGATTGCTGCTGGCGACATATTGGGTATTTTGACGCGCAAAAGGGATGCGCACGCCGCCGAGAATGCCGATACGTTCCATGGATTTCACTTCGAGCTCCTTTGCCCCGCAGGCAATTCATGGGTCTCCGACTCTCGTTATGCAAGTGCCGCGGAGGACTTTCTCGACCAATACCAATAGAACGGCAGTCCGGCGGCGAGCAGTGCAACCCCCCGCGCTGCCTCGCGCGGTGCGGCAACGAAGGTGTTGATGAGCAGTGCCGCCGTCACGAACAGGAAAATCATGGGGATCACTGGATACCCAAAAGCACGGTAGGGCCGCGGCGCGTCCGGCATGGTCCTTCGGAACACGAACAACGATGCGGTGACGAGTCCATAGAACAGCCAGGACGCGAAAATGACGGAGTCGGTCAAGGCGTCGTAGGAACCGGAAAGAGCGAGCACGCTGGCCCAAGCCGCCTGCGCCAATATTGCCCGAACCGGGACATTCGAGCGCGGCGAAAGCCGCACCAAGCTGCGGAAAAACAGTCCATCGCGCGCCATCGCGAATGGAATGCGCGAGTTGGAGAGCACGCTCGCATGCAGCGCACCGAACGAGGAAACCATCAGAGCGGCGGCAGTCATCGAGACGGCCATTGGCCCCAGAAAGCGCTTCAACACCTCAGTGGCCACCGACGAACTCGCCGGCACGCTCGCGATCTCGACGGGCGTCAACGCATAGAAATAGGCCACGTTGACGAACAAGTACAACGCCGCGACCACCAGCGTACCGCCGACGAACGCACGCGGCAGATTGCGCTGCGGATCTTTGATTTCGCCGGCGAGCGGCGCGACGTTCTGCCAGCCGTCATAGGCCCACAATGCACCGAGCATGGCCGCACCGAAGCCCGCAATCCCGCCGCGTGCACTGCTCGCCACGCCTTCGCACGTGCCGCCGAGTCCGGACTGCGCCAAGTGAGCCCAGTCGCCGGCGGCAAAGACGAAGCCCCCGATCCCGACACTGAGTACCAGCCCCACTTTGGCGATGGTCAGCCAGAGCGCCATTTGCCCGCCGGCCGCAACCGACGCGCAGTTGATCAGAGCCACCGTCCAAATGGATGCCAAGGCCACGAGCGTCAAACCGCTCAAGCTCGAATGCGGACCGAGCGCTGCCGCCTCGAGATGCCAACGGTCCAGGGCGCCGCCGAGGGCCACATTCATGAAGATCGCAAGACCGACCGCCAGGGCGGCCTGCGACCCGGCTCGAGCGACCGTGAACGCCATCCAGCCATAAAGGAAGCCGACCAGGCGTCCATAGGCGCGGCGCAGATAGACATAGTCGCCTCCCGCCTCCGGCATCATCGCCGCAATTTCGGAATACGCGAAGGTGCCCGCAAGCGACAACAGGCCGGCGGCGATCCATACCACGAGCACCGTCTTCGCGCTTCCGACATTGCATGTCATGACGCGGGTCTTCAAAAATACACCGGTGCCGATCATGTTGGCGACGTTGACGGCCGTCGCCGCCCAGGGACCCACTCCGCGCGTGAGTTCGCGCCGCGCCGTTTCGCCTGAGGTTCCCGTGCTCATTGGTGTAGTAGTATCGGTGAAATGCAACCGGACTTTTCGAAAATCGGGCCATTCCTGGTTTCCACCCGGGCGCACGCGTTTCCTGATGCACGGCGGACGGCTGCACTACGTGCCGCACACTTACACCGGCATCGATGGTCAGGAGTCCGTTCACCATCGGAATATTCTTTGTGCTGGCCGGCTACTACTCGTGGTATTACGCCTGGATGCTGTGAAAATCCAAGCATCTCCAGCCCGAAGACATCGAGGCAGCCTCCCCCGCCGCTGCCCAATGATCCAGGGCGCACGCGCTTCGCCGCGTGGCCCCACCGCTAGTTATTTGCTATCTGAACAATCCGACAAATATCACGCACGTCATCAGCGCCAATGCGATCAATAACGTGTTGTGGCCCCATCGAGCTACCATTCCAACCATGTTCCTCTCCTGAAATTAACACTACTCGAACCGCCGGTCTGGTCCCGGACGGCACGTACCTTTTATGGGGACGGAACTGTACATTTCCAGGTGCGAACGAAGTATGTTGCAGGTCTCAAAAATGGCTATTTACGGCGATTTAGAGGGCAAAAATGCTCTTCATGGGCCCGCGAAGAGACCTTGACTTTTCCGGAAATTTCCAATGAACCTGAGGGTACTGATATGCATCATTCCCGCCTCTGCGCCGTGCTGATCGACTGCCGGACCTCCGATGTGGACGGGGCCGCCCGCTTCTGGGGCGAGGCGCTGGGTCGCCCCGTGGATCCCACCCATCCGGGCAGCCGCGGCAATTACCGCATGCTCGAAACCCCGCCCGACGAGCCCATCGTTCAAATCCAGCGCGTGCACCACGAGAGCCGGGTCCACATAGACATCGAGACCGACGACATCCCTGCGGAAGTGGCTCGCTTGACAAAGCTGGGCGCCAAGGTGGCGGACCGCCTCGAGCGCTGGGTGGTGATGGAGGCGCCGACCGGCCAACGCTTCTGCGTCGTAAGGGTACAACGTCCCGGTTTCCCGAAGAATGCCAACCGCTGGGACTAACCCCTGACAACCCTCAGCCCCTATTGCCCGGTCTTGATGTGCGTCCAGACCCGAGTGCGCAGCCGGTCGTAGTCCGGGCCAAGTTCGGCGGGCAAATACAGCCGAGCGCGCAATTCCGGCGGCGGGTACACGGCCGGGTCACTGAGTATCTCGCTCTTCACGAAGGGCCGCGCCGCCAGGTTGTCGTTGCCATAATGGATGTCGTTGGTGATCTCGGCAATCACCTGCGGTTCCAGAATGAAATTCAGAAACTTATGCGCCGCTTCCGGATGCGGCGCGGAGGCCGGAATGAGCAAGGCGTTGTACGTGATATTCGAGCCTTCCTTCGGCAGCGTGAACGCGAGGCGCGCTCCGGTGCCGTCTTCCCGAGCGCGCGCCTGCGCCACCGAATAGTCGCTCGACCAAGCGATCGACAGGCATATCTCCTTCGACGCCAATTGATGCCAATAGTCGTTGGAATCGAAGATACGGATATAGGGCCGCACCGCCATCACGACTCGCTCGGCTGCCTGCAGGTCTTCGACGCGGGGCGAATTGGGGTCCCTATGCAAATAGGCCAGCGCCAGTTGAATGACGTCCTCGGGCGAGTCCAGGAAGCTGACGCCGCAGTCGGCGAAGTGCGCGATCACCTTGGGGTCGAATATCATGGCCAAGCTGTCGGTGGGCGGATCCGGCATGCGCGCTCTGACGAGATCCACGTTGTAGACGAAGCCGTTCATGGCGTGAAGATAGGGCACCGCGTAGCGATTGCCGGGATCCGCTCGTGCTTGGGTTTCCAACACTGCCGGATCGAGATACCTCCAGTTGGGCAGCTTCGACCGGTCGAGCGGCGTATAGGCGCCCGCCTTGATCTGACGGCCGAAAAATGCGGTGGTCGTGCTGACGATGTCGTAGCCGGACCGGCCGGCCAACATCTTTGCCTCGAGCGTCTGGTTGGAGTCGTAATACTGGTAGACCACCTTGATGTGGGTCCGCCGCTCGAATTCGGCAATGGTCCCTGAGCCGATGTAGTCGGCCCAGTTGTAGATGTTGAGTACCGGTTCTTCCGTCGCCGTCGCGGCGGAGTGCCGTCCGCCGCAGGCGGCCGTGCAGAGCGCGACTCCCGCGGCCGCCGCGATTGAGCTAAACGCGCGCCAATTCAGCGCGGATCCACTCATGGAATTGTCGTATGACGTACTCCTCGGGCATGACCACGCCTCGTGCATGGGGCCCCGCCCGCAGCCCCCGTTGATTGAGCTCGCACACCTCTGCGTCTTCGGTCATCACGAGATTGGTGAAATCCACTACGTTGCGCAGGTCGAACGAGGGATCGGCCAGCGTCTGCGGCGAAAACAGATATTCGACGCGCAGCTCGGTCAGCTCCGGCCCCAAGGGCAGCAGGCGAACGACACGAACGTAGTCGACGTGACCGACCAAGAATACGGATGGCAGGCCGGTCATGTAGATATGGCCGGCCTGTCGATCCGCATCGGACAGGCCGGCGAACGGAACACCGGTGGTTTTGCCGTCCAATGACCAGGTCGCCGCACCTGCGCGCAATCCGCCTTTGAACTTCGGATCGGCGTCCGCGGCGTGAGCGCTCCATTGCGGATCGTCGCGCTCCTCCAGCAGTCCGCGGCCGTAGATCGGCACCAGCTGCGACAGTTTCGGATGAACGCCCGGACAATGCAGGCACTCGTTGTAGTTCTCCCAGAATATTTTCCAATTGCTGCGGATGGTTTTGAGCAAGACATGGCCGACGACCAACTCTCCCAGGGACCACGCGTCCAGCCGATTCAGCGGCAAATCGAAGATCTTGTCGAACGCCGGCGGATCGTCGGTCAGCGCAACGAAGATGAATCCGTTCCACTCCCTGACGCTGATCTTGTAGAGAGGGAAATCGGCGACGTCGAAACCGCTGCCGTGCGCCTTGGAGGAAGTGCGCAGCAAATCCCCCTGCAGGTTGTAAGTCCATGCGTGGTACGGGCAGATGATGGTGCCGCTGCGCATTAGACCCTCGGACTCGCGGCACAGAGCCGCGCCGCGATGCCTGCAAGTGTTGTGGAACCCTTGCAGGACACCTTGATCGTCGCGCACCAACAGGATCCGTTGGTCGCCCAATTCAAACGTGCGGAACGCGCGCGCCCGTGCCACGTCGCCGGACCGGCCGACATACACCCAGTTGCGATACCAGATGCGCTGCAGTTCTCTTTCATACTGGCGAGGGTCGAAGTAGGCGTCCGCCGGCAAACCTTCGGTATATTCGGTCAGGCCGTTGTAGCCCGTGTCGAGAGGCGGTGCAGTCAGCATATGTTCCTCACTTTCCAGCGATAGTACCCTTATTTATCAGCGAGATATGTGATTTTATTCATTTTAAATCGCGGAAGTTTCCGCGGCAACGCGCGCCAACTTCGACCCCATCTCCAGTCAACCTTCCTGAACACTAAACAGATGCAGCCGTCGGCGCAATATCAGGTACGCATGCGCGTGCCGCCGGGATCGAAGGCGGCGCCCGTCAGGCGATGGGCCTTGTGGCGCTCGCCGATGATTTCGATTTCGAAGCCCGCATCGGTTTTGGCCAATGCGGACGGCACGTAGCCGAGCGCCAGCGAGTGGTTGACCCGATGCCCGAATGCACCGGAGGTGACCCAGCCCACGGTCTTGCCGTCGTGCCAGATGGGCTCATCGCCAATGGCATCGGCGTCGGTCGCGTCGACCCTGAACGACACCAGGCGCAGTGCGCCGCCGCCGTCCTTCTCTTCCGCGGCCGCCGCGCGCCCGATGAACGCGCCCTTCTTGAGGTCGACGAATCGATCGAGGCCCGCTTCGAAAGGTCCATAGATGGGACGGAATTCCCGCGCCCAGCTGCCGAAGCTCTTTTCGATGCGCATGGCATTGAGCGCACGCCCGCCGAACAGCTTGAGTCCGTATTCGCGCCCGGCCTTGACGAGCAGATCGTAGAGCGCGCGTTGATAGTCGGTGGTCACCCAGATCTCGAAGCCCAAATCGCCGGTGAAGGATACTCGTCCGACGTAGCCCGGGATCATGCCGATCTCCATGCGCCTGAATGACATGAAGGGAAACGCCGCGGTGGACAAATCGTCGCGCACCAAACTCTGCAACAGGGCGCGCGAGTGCGGTCCCGCAACCGACAGTCCGGCGTATTCCATGGCGCACGGACGCACCGTGACGCCCGAGGCGGGCATGTGCCGTTCGAACCAGCGCATGTAGTACGTCTCGGCGGCGTAGGTGCCCACCAGGAAGACGTGATCGGCGGCAACTCGGCACATGGTGAAGTCGCCGATCAGCTTGCCGCGTTCGTTCAGCATCGGCGTGAGCGCAATGCGCCCGACCGCGGGAACGCGGTTCGCCATCACGTGCGACAGCCAATCCTCCGTGCCGGGCCCGCGTATATCGAATTTTCCGTAGTTCGATATCTCCAGGAGCCCCACGGAATTCTGCACGGCCTTGCATTCCGCCGCCACGTGCGGGTGAGCGTTGGAGCGGCGGAAGCTGATCAAGTCTTCGGCCTCGCCCGCCGACGGCGCGAACCATAGCGGGTGCTCGAGGCCGCAATAATCGCCGAATACCGCATGTTGAGCCTGCAGCCTTTCGTAGATCGGCGTGGTGCGCAAGGGCCGCGCGGCCGGCAGTTCTTCGTTCGGAAATCGGATGCGGAAGCGGCGCGAATAATTCTCGCGAACTTTCGCGTTGGTGTACGCGAGCGTCGTCCAGTCGCCATAGCGCGCCACGTCCATGCCCCAAATGTCGGCGCCGGGGTCCCCGTCGACCATCCAGCGCGACAGCGCCAGGCCGACGCCGCCGCCCTGGCTGAATCCCGCCATCACGCCGCAGGCAACCCAAAAGTTCTTCAAGCCGCGTATCGGTCCCACCAGGGGATTGCCGTCGGGTGCGAACGTAAACGGTCCGTTCACCACCTTCTTGATGCCGGCGGCTTCCAGCGCCGGGAAATGCGCGAACCCCACCTCGAGGCTGGGCGCAATCCGTTCCAGGTCGTTCGCCAGCAAGTCCTGCCCGAAGTCCCACGGGGTCGTCACCGGCGACCAAGGAACGCCGGCACGTTCGTACGTGCCCATGAGCATGCCGCCGCGCTCCTGGCGGATGTAGATTTCGCCTTCGAAATCGATGGCGTGCAACTGCTCCTTCTTGCCGGCCAATTCCGGCATGTCGCCGGTGATGAGATATTGATGCTCCATGGCCAGGATGGGCAGCTCGATTCCGACCATGCGGCCCACCTCGCGCGCCCACAATCCTCCCGCATTCACCACGTGCTCGGCATGCACATTGCCGTGGTCGGTGATCACGTCCCAAGAGCCGTCCGCGCGCGCTTTGAGATCCGTGACCCGGGTGTGGCGCACGATCTCGGCGCCGCCGATTTGCGCGGATTTCGCATACGCGTGGGTGACGCCGTAGGGATCGACGTGTCCTTCGATGGGGTCGTACATTGCACCGGTGAAATGCTTCTTCTCCATCAGCGGAAATAGCTTCGCCGCTTCATCGACGGAAATGATTTCCAAATCCATGCCGAGGTACCGGCCGCGCGCCTTGGCCATTTTCAGCCAGTCGAGCCGTTCGCGGGTGCCGGCCAGCATGATGCCGCCGGTGATGTGCACGCCGCACGACTGCCCCGAGATGCGCTCGATTTCCTTGTAGAGCTCGATGGTGTACTGCTGCAATTTGGCGACGTTGGGATCGCCGTTGACGGTGTGCATGCCCCCCGCCGCGTGCCACGTGGAACCCGACGTGAGTTCCGCGCGCTCGATCAGCAAAACGTCCTTCCAACCGGCCTTGGTCAGGTGATACAGCACGCTGGTGCCGACCACGCCGCCGCCTATGACCACTACTTGCGCGTGGCTCTTCATAAGATCTCCAAGTTCATCGTGATGTTGGTGAGCTACACGCGATGGCCGGCACGCCGCGGCGCGCGCAACCGCGCTCACTCATTCGAAACCGCCAAATGCAGATTGGACTGCGCGGCGCCCCCGCTGGTCCCGAAGCGCTCGATGAGCCATGACCGAAACAGCGCGATGGCGGTGTCGCTCAAGGCCTCCGGGTGCGTGATCAAATAATAGCCGTAGCCGTCGTCGAGGCTGTTGTCGAACGGTTTGACCAGCTTGCCGGTCCGAACGTAGTCGGCGAACAGATAGTTATCGACCAGCGCGATGCCCTCGCCGCTCAGCGCATATTGGACGGCGAGGACCGCGGTGTCGAACACCAGGCCGCGCTCGACGTTCAGTGCGCTCAAGTTCGACTGACGGATGAATTGCGTCCACAGATGATGGCGCGGCTGATCCGAGATGCGCACGTGGACCAGCTCATTGGACTCGATGAACTCGGCGAGACTCTTGTCCGCGTGCCGCGCCGCGATATTCGGGTGACACAGGAGATTCAGACGCACCGGCCAGAGCAGATCCGTGACCAGGTCGGTGACGGTGGGCTTCGAGTACACCACCGCCACATCCACGTCGCTCGGCGGCGGCCCCACACCGTAGGGGCTGACGAGATCGATCTCGACCTCGGCGGCGGCGCGGCGGAAGTCGCGCAGGATCGGCACCGCGAGGTGCACCGCGAAACTCGGCGGCATCTGCACGCGAAGGGTTCTCAGAGTGGTCGAACCGTCGTTGCGAATGTCATCGAGCGCGTATTCCAGGCGGTCGAAGGATTTCATGACCGCCGGCAACAAATGCTGCCCCGCCTTCGTCAGCACCAGCGCATGCGGTTTGCGCTCGAACAGCTGGGTGCCGATCAACTTCTCGAGCGCTATCACGTGACGCGACAAGGCGCTTTGTGAAATCAACAACGCATTGGCCGCGGCGGTGAAGCTCGAGTGCTTGGCAACGCCCTCGAAGGCTCGCAGCGCGTTCAGCGGCAGCCATCGGCGGTCGATATTGGTTTTCGCCATACGGACTTCCTTAGGGAGACCACGCCCTGGTGTACGCAATCGCCCTTTTTTGATCGGCGATGATGGTCTTGGACGCGAGGAAAAGATGATAGGCCGCCCAAAATCCGGTGGGAGCCAGAATCAGCATGGCCATCCGCAATGACGAAGCGTCGACCGTATGGCCGGCCGCAAACCAGACGCTCAGCATACCCACCATTTTGGGCGCGACGATCAGGTTGAAAACGTTGGCGACCAGCAGCGACACCGCGATGAACATGGAGCGCATGTGGCAAGGGGAAAGATTGTTGAGCAGCCCGAAGCAAGGTCCAATGTAGAAGTAGATGGCCGGGATGAAAATCCAAAACATGATTTTTGCGACCAGGAGGGAGTGCGTCCAGTACGCAATGAATGATGGAATCGTGGTCAATGCAACGACTCCGCCGAGCAGCCACACCACGCGGCGCGGATCCGCCATGAAGGGCCTCGACAAAACCCAAGCCGTACCGACCGTGGCTAGGGAGCCCCCGATCAAATGAATGTTGGCGGTGACATCGCTGGCTTGGGCGACGTCTATTTGGTAAGTGCGCATCAGGAACGCCGGCGTCCAATACATCAAACCCCAGCCCCAAAGTGCGCAGAGGCCGCCCCCCATGACGACGTGGAACGCCGCCTTCTGCTCCCAAAAGAACCGCCACGTCTCTTTGACCGACGGTTTGATCTCGTCCACGATCTCGTCCAAGCGGCCTCGTGCCGGCTCGCGAATGGTCAAATACACGACGAGACCGACCACCAAACCTGGAATCCCGAGGGCGAGGAACGCATGCCGCCAGTCGTAGATGCGCGCGACTTCCCCGGCCACGTCGAGCGCGATCCACGCGCCGATCGGCGCGCCGAGGGCAAGCACCGTCATCGCCATCGGGCGCCGCTCGGGAGGAAAACAATCGGAGACGATGGCCGTCGACGGCGGGGTGCCGCCCGCTTCACCGATGCCGGCCCCGATCCGCGCGAGAGCGAACTGAACCCAACCGCGCGACAGACCGCACAGCGCCGTGAATCCCGACCACACGATCAAGGAAACCGACAGAATGTTGCGCCGGTTCGAACGGTCCGCGATCCATGAGATCGGAATCCCGCAGGTGACGTAAAAGAGGGCCAGCGGCCAGCTGGTCAGCATCCCGACGCTGTCGTCGTCCAGGTGCAGATCGAGGCGAATCGGCTCGAGCACGGTCGAAACGACATACCGATCGGCGATGTTGATGGCGTAAATCAGGCACATCAAAATCAGCACGTACCACCTCTCGATCGACGAAGGAACGCGCGTTCGAGTAACGTCAATGGCCGTGCTTATCACTCGCTGCAACCTTTGGGTAGGGGTTCGCTTCGCACCATACATGGTTCAGCCGCGTTACGCGACGGTGTGCTTGCCCGGCGGTAAGATCGTGAGGCGGACCCGAAAAAGGTATGGGCGGATCGCGAAATGGCATAGCGCGGTCGGACCATCAGGCTAAGCTCCCGCAGGTGGATCAATTCGACTACATCATCATCGGCGCGGGCACCGCCGGCTGCGTCCTTGCGGATCGCCTGTCCGCCGGATCGCGCGACCGGATATTGGTTCTCGAAGCCGGCGGCACGGACAGGCGATTCTGGATCAAGACGCCGATCGGCTACGGGCGCACATTCGCTGATCCTAAGGTCAATTGGAAGTACCAAACGCTGCCGAATCCCGGGCTCGATGGGCGGCGCATCTATTGGCCGCGCGGCCGCGTGATCGGCGGGTCGAGTTCCATCAATGCATTGGTCTATTGCCGCGGAATGCCCGCGGACTTCGATGACTGGCGGCAAATGGGCAACGCCGGCTGGGGCTGGGACGACGTGCGGCCGTACTTCGAACGCTCGGAGCGCCGCGTCGATGCGGCCGGCCATGCCGGCAGCGACGGTCCTCTGGACGTCAAGGACGTGACGCCCTTTTTGCATCCCATGCGGCGGAACTGGTCGGATGCGGCAGCGGAACTGGGCCTGGCCTGGACCGACGATTTCAACGGTCCACATCCGGACGGCTTGGGATGCTATCAAGTCACCATTCGCAACGGCCTGCGGCGCTCGGCTGCCGATGCCTTCCTGCGCCCGGCACTGCGCCGCGCCAACGTTCGGCTCGAGACCGGCGCGTGGGTGAGCCGGATTCGCTTTGATCGGCGACGCGCCGTGGGGGTGGAATATGTCCGCGGCGGCGAGCCTCGATTCGCCGCCGCAAATCGCGAAGTGATCCTCTGCGGAGGAGCGGTCAACTCACCGCAGTTGCTGCAGCTCTCGGGAATTGGACCGGCATCGACCTTGGGCTCAGCCGGCATCACGCTGCTGCTCGACAACCCCGCCGTCGGCGGCAATCTTCAGGATCACCTTGCCGTCGTGTATTCCTTCAAGGCCACCCAGCCGACCTTGAACGATGAACTGCACTCGACGCTGGGAAAGTTGCGCGTGGGTCTGCGCTACCTTCTCGCCCGGCGCGGCCCCTTGGCGTTGAGCGTGAATCAATTCGGCGGGTTTGCGCGCGCCGATCCCAAGAGTCCGCGTCCCGATGTGCAGCTGTATTTCAATCCCGTGACTTACGGCGCGGGAGATGCCACGCGGACTCGGATCGAAGTGGACGCATTTCCGGGATTTTACTTGTGTTTCCAGCCCACGCGCCCGACCAGCGTCGGGCGCATCGATGTCGCGAACGCTGACTTTCGCCGGCCGCCCGACATCGCACCCAATTACTTGTCCACCGAGAAAGACGTCGCCGACGTGGTGCATGGCGGACGCTTGATGCAGGCGATCGCCCGCACGCGGGCGATCAAATCCTTGATACTCGAACCGATCGCGCCCGATCTCGATGCGATGGATCCGGCCGGCCTGATCGCCGATTTTCGTGCGCGCGCCAGCACCGTGTATCACCCCGTCGGTACTTGCCGCATGGGCAAGTCCGCAGGCGAGTCCGTTGTCGATGCATCATTGAAGGTGCACGGCATCGAGCGCCTGCGCGTCGTCGACGCGTCCGTGTTCCCGACGGTCACGTCGGCGAACACCAATGCGCCGACCGTCATGGTGGCGCAAAAAGCTGCTGATCTAATCTTGAAGGGATAAATCCCAGGACGGGCGAATTATGAAACTCGACAGCGTCAAGGTATTCATCGTGAGCAATCCGCCGCCGGGCTTCGGCGGCCGTTACTTCGTGTTCCTGAAGTTGAAGACCGCCTGCGGCATCGAGGGCGTAGGCGAAGTGTACGCCGCCACATTCGGTCCCAGGGTCATCGGCAAGATGATCGAGGACTTGTTTGCGCGGCGCTTCGCCGGGCGCAGTCCGTTCCAAATCGAATCGCTGTGGCGCGAGAGCTATGGCTCAGGATTCAGCCTGCGCCCGGATCTTTCGCTGATGAGCGTCATCAGCGGCCTGGAGATGGCGTGCTGGGACATCATCGGCAAGGCGGTGGAGCAGCCCATCTACAACCTTCTCGGCGGCAAGGTTCACGAGCGCCTGCGCAGCTACACCTATCTCTACCCCGACCCCGCCGCCGGCGAGGGCGATGAGTTCTACCATGATGCGGACCGGTCGGCGGCCCGGGCCGCCGAGTACGTCGCTCAAGGTTTCACCGGGCTGAAATTCGATCCCACCGGCGGATTCTCGGCCTACGATCCACGGCAACCCACGCAGGAGGCTCTCGAACGCACGATTCGGCTGGTGCGCCTGGTTCGTGAAGCGGTGGGACGCCGGGCGGACCTGCTCGTGGGGACGCACGGCCAGTTCACCACCTCCGGCGCCATTCGTTTGGGCCGACAGCTCGAGCCCTTCGATCCCCTGTGGTTCGAAGAGCCGGTCCCTCCCGAAATGCCGGAGCAGATGGCGATCGTGGCTCGCGGCACCAGCGTGCCCATCGCGACCGGAGAACGATTGAACACCAAGTATGAATTCGCGCGGGTGCTGGCGACCGGTGCGGCGAATATCATCCAGATGAACCTGGGCCGAGTCGGGGGTATCCTGGAGGCGAAAAAAGTCGCCGCACTGGCCGAGGTGCATTACGCGCAAATCGCGCCGCATCTCTATTGCGGCCCGGTGGTGGGCGCGGCGAATATCCAGATCGCCGCCTGCTCGCCCAATTTTCTGATTCTCGAGAGCATTCAGCAATGGGGTGGGATTCATGCCGATCTTCTGGTCAAGCCGATTCGCTGGGAACAGGGATATGTGATTCCCCCCACGACGCCGGGCCTTGGGGTGGAACTCAACGAAGCCGTGGCGCTCGCCCACGCCTATGTCGAGGACAGTCCCTTGCATTTGGAGATGATCGACCGCCCCTTGGGTTGACCGATCGCCCTTTGGGTCAATGAGGAAAGCTTTTGCGTTACGGCTTCGTCGGACTTGGGAATCTCGGCAAACACCTGGCCGCCAATCTCGCCCGCGGCGGCTTCGACGTGGGGGTCTACGACTTGCAGCGAAGCGCCGCCGATGCGGCCTTGGCCGCCGGCGCGCACTGGCTGGATTCGATTCCCGTATTGGCGAAGACCATCGATTGCCTGATCACCTGCCTGCCCTCGCCGGCAGCGACCGCAGCGGTTCTGGATCTGGGGCTGCCGTCCTTGCGCCGCGGCGCCACCTGGATCGAAATGAGCACGAACGACTTCGCCGCAATCGAAGCCCTGGCCGCCAGAGCCCACCAACTCGGGATCGCCACCCTCGCCTGCCCGGTCACGGGCGGGGTGCATCGAGCGGAAGCCGGGGATATCACCGTACTGGTTGGCGGCGCTCAGCCGGTGTTTGCGCTGCACGAGCCGGCTCTCAAGGCCATGGGCGGACGCGTCATCCATTTGGGCGGCATCGAACAAGCCGCGGTGACCAAGGTGGTGACCAACATGCTCGCCTTCATTCACCTGATCGCCGCCGGGGAAGCGCTCATGCTGTGCGCCAAGGGCGGTGTCGATTTGCGCGCCGCCTTCGAGGCCATCGCAGCGAGTTCGGGCAACAGCTTCGTCCACGAGACCGAGAGCCAGGTGATTCTCAACGGCAGCTATGACATTGGTTTTACCATGGATTTGGCGTGCAAGGACGCCGGTTTCGCGCTCGAATTCGGACGCCGTTTCGGGGTGCCGCTGCGGCTCGCGGCCCTCATGGAGCAGATCTTCATCGAAGGACGGGCAAAGTATGGCGGCGGCGCCTGGTCGTCGATGATCGTCAAGCTGCTCGAGGATGCGGTCGGCACGCCGCTGCGCGCGCCCGGTTTCCCGGCGCGCCTGGGATCCGAGTAGCAGCGGCTAGGCAGGAACGCCGTGTGTCGAGCCATCGTCGACGCCACGGAACAAATACGTCGCAAATTGGCAAGTGCGCACCGCGAACCATATAGCGGCCGAGCACCGATCCGCTAAGCTCGGCCACGCAAGCATTCGATGAAAAATAAGCAAGGGGATGGAAAAATGAGCTCAAATCCGAAGCTGTCCTATGCGATCGCGGCGATCCTGAGCGGCGGTGCCGCGGGTCTCGTGCATGCGGCGTCTGCGACCGATACCGAGGCGACCGAGGGGATCCAAGAGATCACCGTGACGGCGCAGCGCCGCACGGAAAACATGCAGAACGTGCCGATCACCATCACGGCGCTGACCGCCGAGACGCTCGGCCAATTGAACGTCACCACCTTGAATGACTACGTCAAGTTTCTGCCCAACGTCACCGTGGCCAACCAGGGTCCGGGGCAAGGCCTCATTTACATGCGCGGCTTGGCGACGACCGAGGATGGCGAGCAGTCTTCCGGCGCGACGGGAAGTTTCCCGAACGTCGCGGTCTACCTCGATGAGCAATCCGCCCAGCTGCCCGGCCGCAACCTCGACATCTATGCGGCCGATATCGAGCGTATCGAAGTGCTCGAGGGCCCGCAGGGAACCTTGTTCGGCGCAGGTGCGCAAGCGGGCGTCATTCGTTACATCACCAACAAGCCGAAGCTCGACAAGACCGAGGCGATCGTCAATGCGGGCTACGGCTATACCTCGCATGGCGACAACAGCAGCAACTTGGACGCGACGCTCAACCTGCCCTTGATCGACAATACTCTCGCCGTGCGCGCGGTCATCTATAGCGAAAGACGCGGCGGTTACATCGACAACGTGCCCGGGACCTTCACTCGTAAGCCGACTGACCTCGGCATCCAGTACTATTTCAAAGGAGTCGTGCCGGCGGTCAACGAGGTCGCATCGAACTCGCAGGTAACCGGCAGGGCCATCAACCCGGTCACCTATCAGGGCTTTCGCCTATCCGGCCTGTACCAGATCAACGACGATTGGAACTTCCTGCTCTCGCAGTCCTATCAGAACATGGAAGCGGACGGTATCTTTGCCGAGATGCAGTACGGCACCGACTCACGCCGCAGTATGACAAGGACCGCTTCGAGAACACCGCATGGACGTTGAACGGCCGTATCGGCGCGCTCAAGGCCGTGTACACGGGAGGCTATCTCGTGCGCAAGGTGGATCAGGTCGCCGATTACACGAACTACAACCGCGGCGCGTACGGCGATTATTACTCCTGCATCATACCGGGCACGCAGCAAGCGATTGCCAACGGCACACCCGGGGGTGCCTGCCTTTCGCCGGTCGCGACTTTCCGAGTCCAACAGCGCAATACTCACCAGAACCACGAGTTCCGGTTGAACACGCCGGACGACTGGCGTTGGCGCGCCATCGGCGGCCTTTTTTACGAAGATTTCCTGGTTCAGGACATTTCCGATTGGCACTACCGGGCACCGGGAGCGGGGTTCATCCCGTTGATCGCGCCGCCGACGTCGAGTGCCAACAACCACGCAGTACGCGACGACTCGATCGGGTTCTACGACGACATTCAACGCGGCTACAAACAGAAGGCAGCGTTCTTCTCCACGGATTTCGACATCATTCCGAAAACCCTGACCGTTACCGCGGGCACGCGCTACTACAACATGGACACCTTCGAGAAAGGCGCTAAAGGCGGCAGTTACGGCTGCCGTCCGGGAGGATTGTATGCATTCTCCCCGGGCGACAATCTCGATGGCGCCTGCAACAACGGTCTTAACTTGGATACGCTGGTCGTGCCGGCAGGAAACGGGGCCTACTCGGACAAGGCGGTGGGCCTGGAAAAGACCTACAAGGGCTTCAAGAGCAGGGCAAACATCAGCTGGAAGTTCATGGATGACGGCCTGCTGTACTACACATGGTCACAGGGCTTTCGTCCCGGCGGCTTCAACCGGGCGTCCGGATTCGTGAGCGCCGGGCAGTCGCCGCTCAAGGGCATCTTCTTGACGCCGATCGGCTTCGCGCCGGACGTGTTGACCAATAACGAGCTCGGTTTCAAGACGCAGTGGTTGAACCATCGCCTGCAATTCAACGGCACGTTCTACCGCGAAGACTGGAAGAATGTCCAGATCGGGCTGTTCGATCCCGGCGTGCTGGGCAATCTCACTTTCACCACCAACGGTCCCGACTACCGGGTCCGGGGCTTCGAGACCGAGATCATCGGTCAAATCATGACCGGACTCACGGTCACGTTCACGGGGTCCTGGAACCATTCCGAATTGGTGAACACGCCGACCCTGAAAGATAAAAATGGGGTGCCCATCAATTGGGCTGCGATTGGCCTGCACAACCCCTACGGCGACACGGGCAGCTCGCTCGCGCAATCGCCGCCCTTCCAGGGCAACGTCCGTGTGCGGTACGAGTTTCCGATCGGCAACTACAATGCGTTCGTGCAGGCGGCCGCCGCGCGCCGCGCGCACTCCGTCTCCACCACGGACAGGCTCGAGACGCAGGTCGACGGCGCTTCGATTGCTTACGACCTGCCGGGATTTACGACCTACGACATGTCGGTGGGAATCGCGAAAGACGCTTGGACCGCCCAGATCTACGGCACCAACATCACCGACAGCCGGGGGGTGGACTTCTCGACTTACGCACAACGGGTCAAAGAGGATACGATCATCCGTCCGCGGACGGTGATGCTGCGTATTGGGTACAAGTTCTGATGTGGCACGCGCGCGTTCGGTAAGAACAATCCTTGGCCGATCGGTGCGGCCTCGAGCCGCGCCACGTCGGCGCTGGTCCGGTAAAATGGGCGTCACGTATGGCCGCGACTCAACCCTCTTCCTCGCCGTCGCGTATCGAGGCAGAACTCGGCCGCGCCCGGTCGCTGTTACAGAAACGGCAGT
>WNFL01041906.1_pt1 | contig 35621 bp, 34 predicted proteins | sample 5400361 | NCBI WGS metagenome assembly WNFL01 (sample SAMN13153351, study PRJNA577476) | soil metagenome | isolation source: 40 cm soil on Douglas fir-dominated hillslope | place: USA:California | collected 2013-09-17
CGTGCGCCAGAACCTCGGCGACGAGAAGGAAGCCGAGAGCTTCGTATTCCTGCTGCGCCAGATCCGCGCCGCGCGCGCGCGCAAGCTGGGTCGCATCCACGTGCGCTTCGCCGAGCCGATCTCGCTGCGCGAGTATCTCGACCGCACCGGCGACGAGAAGCTGGTGGTCGAGAAGCTCGCCTTCCGGATCGCGAACGGCATCAACAGCGTCACTCCGCTGACTCCCGCGTCCGTTGCGTGCTCGGTTCTCGTCGGCGCGGGCAAGCGGGCCCTCTCCGAGCGCGAGTTCGAGGCACAAGTCGCGCGCCTGCTCGACTATGCGCGCGAGCGCGGCATCGGGATGACTCGCGAGGTGGCGGCGGGCGCGCACTCCGCGGTCGAGAGCGCGACGCAGGCGCTCTCGGCGACCGGCGTGATCGAGCGCTACGAGGGCGGCGTCGAGCCCGTGTACTACGTCGGTCCGACGGGCCGGCACGCGGCGTCCTACTACCGGAACACCGCGATTCACTTCCTGGTCGTCCGCGCGATCGCCGAGCTGGCCGCGCGCGCCGAGCTGGCCGATACGGCCGGCCGCGACATGCGCAGCTTCGCGCTGCGCCTGCGCGAGCTCTTGAAGTTCGAGTTCTTCTTCACCGAGCGCGACGGCTTCGCGCGCGAGATCGAGCGCGAGGCGCAGCTGCTGGCGCGCGAGCGGGGCGTGCCGCTCACCCCGCTTCTCGCGGCCTCGCCGCGCATCCTGCTCGACTACCTGGAGAGCTACTGGGTGGTGACCGAGACACTCCGTCGCCTGCCCGCCGACGCTCCGACCGCGAGCGCGGGCGTTCTGCGCCGCTGTCACCAGATCGGGCGCCAGCTCCTGCTCCAGGACCGCGTCCAATCCCCCGAGCTCTTCTCCAACTCGAACTTCGCCAACGCCCTGCGCCTGCTCGAAAACCTCGGCGCCGCCGAGCGCGCCCCCGCCGGCTTCCGCCCCGGCAACCCCGAGCGCCTCGAAGAGCTCGCCCGCGACCTCGAGCTCCTCATCCGCCTCGCAAGAGATTGAGTCAGCCGCCAAGCTCTGAGCAAGGAACGGCAAGCCGACTCGCGCAGCGCGAGGCGCGCAGCGAGGCACAGCCGAGCGGAGCATTGGGTGGCGCGGCTTCGCCGCGCCGGGCCCCAACAGAAGAGGCGGAAGCGCTGGCGCCGGATCCCCCCCAAGTCCCGTGCACCTGCGCTCCCGCCATCCCCTGAATCGGTCAATTGCTGGCTTGCGGGCCGCAACTTCACTCCATTGATCGGCAGCTTCGGGACCGACTTGAGTCGGCTCAGCCCAGTCGACTCGCGTTCAGCGCGAGCCACTCGAGCTGAACCAGGGCCAGGGCCGCGAAGGCGCCGAGCATCCAGCGCCGACGGCTCGGCGTCGCCCAGAGCCGAGCGAGCGGACCCGGAGCGGGCTCGCGCGCGACACGATCGACGAAGCCCGCCGCCAGCGACAGCGCGAGCGGGACGACGGGAAAGTGATACGTCGGGTGCGAGAAAGCGACGAAGTACGGAAGCGCGTAGAGAAGGCCGGCGCCGGCGGCGACGGCGATCCGCTCGCGGGCCCCGGACGCGCTCGGCGGCGCGAGACACTCGAGGAAGGCGCCGGGCAGAAACGCCAGATAGAAGAGCGCCTCCAGCGCCATGAGCGCGAGCGCGCCCGGGGTCCCGACCAGGCCGTAGGCGCGCATCCAGCCCGCGGTGGCGGAGTCGAGCGCGAAGTACACGCGGATCCGGTTCAGCGTTCGGAGCGCGAACAAGTCGGGGCGGTCGGCAACGTGTCTCAGCGCCTCTGCTCGATAGCGGCGCTCTCGCTCGGCAGGAGGCTGCGCGGCAATCTCCCGCTCGAGCGCGCTGTAGGCCTCGGGCACGTCGCTCTCGCCCGCGAGGTGCGAGCCGAACCACCAGGTCTTGTACAGCGGCGTGTAGGGGTTGTTCCCGATGAAGACGTTGACCGAGTTCGCGTCGTTGATCGCGACGAAGCGGCCGGTCATCGCTTCGGCGTGCGCGAGCCACGCGCCCACGCAGACGGCGGCGACGGCGAGGGTGACTCCCGCGGCGCGCGCGCCGGCGCCGCGCGCGAGCAGATAGAGCGGAACCGCGAACAGGAACGGCAGCGCGCTCGGCCGGATCAGCGCGAGCTCTCCGGTGGCGAGTCCGAGCGCGATCGCGGCCGCAATTCGCGGTCGGGTCACGAGCGACGGCGCGAGCCACGCGATCGCGAGCAGGCACGCCGCGCTGGGCAGCTGAGTCAGCGGCTCCACCGAGACGAAGATCGACGTCGGATAGAGCGCGAAGCAGGCGACGGCGAGATTCGCCGCGCGCGGGCCCGCGAGCGCACGCGTCTGTGCGCGCAGCACCAAGCTCGTCGCGACGTAGATGGCGAGCATCGCCGCGCGGGCGACCAACTGCCGGTCGCCGAACACCGCCTGCGCCGGCATCAGCAGAAACGAGATACCGGGCGGATAGAACGGCTCGAAGGCCTCGCCGCGGAGCAGCTGCGACGCCATCGCGAAGTAGGCCGCCGCATCTCCGCGCAGCGGGACGTCCACGAACACGGCGAGCAAGAGCAAGCGCAGGGCGAGACCGACGCCGAGCGCGATCGGCAGGGCCAGAGGCGAGTCGAAGACCGCGAGGCTCGAGTCGAGTCGCTTCATGCCTGCGCGGCGTGTGTCTCGAGCCTGGCGAGTACGTCTCGGAGACCGCGCTCGAGCACTGCGCGCAGCAGCCAGCCGGTCCCGGGCACGGCCGGCCGGAAGCGGACGGTCCAGGTGACACGCGTGCCGGAGCCGTCCGCCACGAAGGTCACGACGCCTTCGTGATCGCGGACCGGCGCACCCGCCACGAGCCGATAGGTCATACGGGTCGGCGGCTCGAAGCCCGTGATCTCTTCCTCGATCGCCATGCCGCGCGCGCGAATCACTCGGATCGCGCCCAGGCCGTTCGGCGGCGGATCGCCCGGCTGGCGCAGGACGACCTCCTTGACGCCCGCCCACTTCTCCCAACCCACGTGGTCGGTGTAGAGCGCGAAGACGCGCGCGGGCGGAGCCGGGACATGCCGCGACAGCTCGATCTGCATGATGGACGAGCATCCTAGCGTGCGGTATCGAGAGCGCGACGAAGGGGGGAATGCTGTTGCGATCGGCGCTCGCGCTGCTTCTGCTCGCCATCGCCGCACCCGCGCACGCCGCGCCGGACGTGGGCGGCGCGTTGCGCGCTCTGGTCGCTACGCCGTTCCGTGTCACCGGCGACCTGGTCGGCGCGGGCGGGCTCGTCGCCGCCGCGGCGCTCGGCCTGTGCGGCGACGGAATCTCGCTCGTCGATGCGAACCGCTGGACCGAGCCGATCCTGTTCGGTGTCGGGAGCGGAGCCGTGCGGCACCTCGCGCTCGGTCTCTCGCAGGGCGCGACCGGCGCGCTCGAGGGGCTGCGCGCGGAGGACATCGAGCGCCTGCCCGAAGCGCGCGCGGCCTACCTCGAGAACGCGCCGGGCGTGGGTCGGGTCGATACCGCGCTCACCGGCCTGGGCGCGCTGCGGCTCGGGGTCGAGGACGCCCTCACCGGCCCGGCCGTGTTCGCACTGCGCGCGGTCGGGGCGCGCGCCGCCGCGAACCGCGTGACAGACTGGACGCGCGACGAGCGCATTCGCGCGCTCGGCCCGCTCGCCTCGCCCGATTGACTTCGTTCGCCTGCCCTTCCGATGTTCTACGCTCGCCTGCGGCTCACTGCGCGCGGCTGCGCCGCTTGCTGGCCTCCCTCGGGACGGCCCTCGCTCGGCCGTCGCGTTGTTCGTAAGCGGGGTCGAGAAGACTCGGACTCGGAGTGACCAAGCTCCCTCACTCACCAACTCACTCGCTCAACGGAGCCCGGCGGGGGCCGGAGCCGGCTGAGGGGGGTCCCGTACTCGGGGGGACCCCCGAAGCGGCGACGGGCACCGACCGGGCGGCGACACGGAATCCGAAGAGATGCAGCCCGAGCGCTCGCCGGATGCCGACGAACCTCAGGCGTACCCGCCGGGTGACGAGGCGCCGGCGACGCGCGGGCGGCGAGTCTGATTGATCTACGCTCGGGACGGCCCTCGCCTCGCCGCCCGATCGGTTAGGCTGCGGTTATGGCGTCGGACTCGGGCAGCCTGGCGGTCGAAGTGATCGCGCTCCGCGGCGACGAGGGCAGCGCTCGCCCCGATTCGGTCGTCGTCGAGGAGCCGCTCGAGATTCGCCTGGACGGCGCGCCGATCGCGGTCACGATGCGCACGCCAGGCCACGACCTCGAGCTCGCCGCCGGGTTCCTGGTCACCGAAGGCATCGCCCGCGACTTCGGGGCGCTGGCTTCGATCGCGCACTGCAACGCCGAGCGAAACACGATCGACGCGCGCAGCGAGCCAGGGGCGACCGGCATCGTGCGGCCCGAGCCCCGTGCGTTCGTCGCGTCGTCGGCGTGCGGGCTGTGCGGCAAGGCGACGCTCGAGTCCCTGCGCACGTTCGCACCCGCCCTACACGCGGATGTGACGCGCGTCGAGGCGCGGGTCCTCTACGCGCTGCCCGAGCGCTTGCGCGCCGCGCAGCCGCTGTTTCGGGCCACCGGCGCGCTGCATGCGGCGGGGCTGTTCAGCGCCGACGGCGAGCTGCTCTGCGCGCGCGAGGACGTGGGCCGCCACAACGCCGTGGACAAAGTCGTGGGCTGGGCGGCGCTCGACGGGCGCCTGCCGCTGGCTGGCACGGTGCTGCTCGCGAGCGGACGGATCGGCTTCGAGATCGCGCAGAAGGCGCTCGTCGCGGGGATCCCGGTCGTCGCGGCGATCTCGGGGCCGTCGAGCCTCGCCGTCGAGCTCGCGCGCGAGAACGGCATGGGGCTGGCGGCGTTCCTGCGCGGCGAGTCTCTGACGGTCTACGCCGGCGCGGAGCGGATCAAGTTCCGGTGAGTCGCTCGCGCGCCAGCTCGTGCGCCAGCTCGCGCAACCCGGTCGGCGCCGCCGCGCAGAGTGACTCGCGCCGATAGTAGGCCCCCGCCTCGCGCCACAGACGCCGCTCGGGATACGGCGCATGGAAGAGGTGCACGACCCGCGCGCGGTGCCAGAGCGAGATCGGCCGCACGCCCGCCAGCAGCAGCCGGTTGCGCAGGTCGGAGTCGTCCTTGCCGCTGTTGCGGTAGGTCTGGTCGAAGCCGTTCACGGCCACGAAGCTCGCGCGATCCAGTGAGAAGTTGAGCCCGAGCAGGCGCGGCCGGCGCGGCCGGCGCAGCGCGATGTAGACGATGCTCTTCGCGTGCGCCCACCAGAGCGCGGCGCTCTCGCGCGGACTCACCAGGCGCTCGAGCGCGCCGGAGAGCACCGCCTCGCGAGTCACTTCGCGCGTTTCTTCCTCGGAAAGGCGCACGTGACCGCCGACAATGAAGGCGTTGTCGCGCGCCGCCTCGAGATGCTCCGCGACGAAGCTGCGCGCCGGCACGCAGTCGCCATCGGAGAACACGAGCTGCTCGCCACGGCTGTTCAGCACCGCGCGGTTCAGCGCGGCGGCCTTCCAGAAGCCCCGATGCGGCTGCCAGACGTGTCGAATCGGAACCGGCGCGCGGCGCGCGTGCGCGGCGACCACGTCGGCTGTCTCGCCACCCGACCCGTCGTCGGCCACCACGATCTCGAAGTCACGGGTGGTCTGATTGGAGTAGCCGAGCAGCGCCAGATCGAGCAGCCGCGGCTGCTCGTAAGTCGCCAGGATGACACTCGCGCGGATCGACACGGGCGGCACTATACGCTCATCGCGAAGCAAACAGCATCCCGTTCGCGGAGTGACCGTCCCAAGCGATCGAAGTGTGGAATCCCTTCGCGTCGAGCAGCTTCGCGAGCGCGTCGTGCGCCAGGGGAGATACGTCGTCGTGGAACTCCAGCGCAATTCTGCGAATTCCCGCGAGCAGCGCGTCGGGCAGGGCCGGCAGGATCAGTCCCTCCGCGCCCTCGCAATCGAGCTTCAGAAAGTCGACCCGCTCCATGCCGTGCTCCGCGAGAAGCTCGGGAAGCGTCGCGACGCGCACGTCCAGCGACTCACCCGCGCCCGCGTCCTTGCCCGCCGCAAAGAGCTGATGAGTCGTGCCGCTGCGGCCGAGAAACAGCGGCAGAGTGCCGGGCGCGTCCGCGACCGCGCATTCGGCCACCTGGGCGCGCGCGGCGGCGTTCGCGAGCAAGTTGCGGCGCAGCGCGGCTGCGTTCCCGGGATGCGGCTCCACCGCGAGCACGCGGCCGCGCGTGCGCTGTGCCGCGTACACGGCGAACGCGCCGATGTTCGCGCCCACGTCGACGACTGCGTCGTCGGGGCCGAGCTCGTGGCCGCTCGGGGTATACACGCGTTTGTGGAACACCGGCGTCACGACGCGCAACACGTTCACGCCGGGCGGCGCTTCGAAGGTCGTGCCGTCGCGCAGCACCGCGCGCGCGGGTTTCCGCTGCGCCGCACGCGCGCGCTCGAGCTCGCGCCAGTTTCTGTAGCGGCGCGCGTAGCGCAGCGCGCGGAGCAGGTTCATGGGGAAGCTCTACGAGGTCGGGAAACTCCGGTCAAGCGCGAACCCGGTTGCCTCGCGTATGATCGCCCTTCTCGGAGCAGGAGGAGTCCAATCGTGAAGCTCTATGACAACGCAACTGCGCCCAACCCGCGCCGCGTCCGCATCTACCTGGCCGAGAAGGGAATCAGCGTTCCCGTCGAGCAAGTCGACATCGGCAAGGGCGTGAATCGCCAGCCCCCATTTCTCGCCAAGAATCCGTTCGGCGGCTTGCCGGTGCTCGAGCTCGACGACGGCACACATATCGCCGAGTCGATCGCGATCTGCCGCTACTTCGAGGAGCAGAACCCCAAGCCGTCACTCTTCGGGAACGGGGCGAAAGACCGCGCCGAGATCGAGATGTGGCAGCGGCGCATGGAGCTCGGGCTGTTCGCGCTCGTCTCGGGTTCCTTCCAGCACACGCACGACTTCTTCAAAGGCCGCATCAAGCAAGTTCCCGAGTGGGGTGCGATCTGCAAGGAGAACGCGCTGTCGCGCATGGCGTGGCTCGACGGTCAGCTCGCCAGCCGCAAGTTCGTCGCGGGCGACGAGTACAGCGTCGCGGACATCACCGCGCTGTGCGCGATCGACTTCGGGCGCGCCACCAACATCCGCATCGCGCCGGAGCAGAAGAACCTGACTCGCTGGCACCAGGAGGTGTCCAGCCGCGCGTCGGCGAAGGCCTAGCTGTCGCCACTCGCCGTGGTGTCACTCGAACTTCCGCTCGGTCCACCAGGGATAGAACGCCGGCATCTCCGCGCTCGGGCGCTGGCGGAAGTTCGCCGGGCGCTTCTCGAGGAACGCGCCGACGCCCTCGTGCGCGTCCGCGCTCTGGCCGAGCGCGCTGATCGCGCGCGAGTCGAGCTTGTGCGCCTCCATCGGGTGATCCGCGCCGAGCATCTTCCAGACGAGCTGGCGCGTCATCGCGACCGAGATCGCGGAGGTGTTGTCGGCGATCTCGCGCGCCAGCTCGCGCGCTGCGGGGAGTAGATCGCTCGGCGCGTGCAGGCTGCGCACGAGCCCGGCGGCGAGCGCCTCGCTCGCAGGAAACACTCGCCCGCTGAAGCCCCACTCGAGCGCGCGTGAGACGCCCACGACGCGCGGCAGGAACCAACTCGACGCCGCCTCCAGGCAGATCCCGCGGCGCGCGAACACGAAGCCGAAGCGCGCGTCCTGGGAGGCGAGGCGCACGTCCATCGGCAGAGTCATCGTGACTCCCACCCCGACGGCCGGTCCGTTGATCGCCGCGATGATCGGCTTCTTGCAGTCGTAGATGCGCAGAGTGAGTCGCCCGCCGCCGTCGCGCCGCTGCTCGATGCCGACACCTCCGGCGCCCGCGCGCGCGTCGAACGTGCCCGAGCCGCTCGACAGATCGGCGCCCGCACAGAACGCGCGCCCGCTGCCGGTGACGATGATCGCGCGCACGTCGTCGTCGGCGTCGGCGCGGTCGAGCGCGTCGAGCATTTCGGCGAGCATCTGTGCGGTGAATGCGTTCAGCTTCTCCGGCCGGCTCAAGGTGAGGGTGAGAACGCGGTCGTCGACGCTGTAGAGGATCTGCTCGTAGTTCATGTGTGCCCGCTCTTCTTTCTGCTCGTCACGATCCGCTGCTCACGGCGGCGACGAGCCGCTTCATGCAGCCTCGGATCTCGAACTCTTCCTCCACCCATGCACGCCCCGCCTGCGCCAGCGCGCGCGCCCTCTCCGGCTCGGAGAGCGCTCGCGCGATCGCCGCCGCGAGTGACTCCGCGTCCGCCGGGGGCACGACGTAGCCGGTGCGTCCGTCGATGACGAGCTCGGGGATGCCCGAGAGCCGCGTCGCGACGGTCGGCACGCCGGCCGCCAGCGCCTCCATCAGCGCGACCGGGATGCCCTCCATCTTCCCGTCCGGCTCGACGATGCTGGGCAGCACGAAGAGATCCGCGCTCGCAAGCGCATCCGCCACCTCGGCCTGAGTCCGGGGCCCGAGCAGGTGGAAGCGCTCGCTCTGGTCCGCGCGCTCGATGGCGCTCTCGAGCTCCGCACGCAGCGGGCCGCCGCCGATCACTTCGCAGCGCACGTCGATGCCCTGTTCCCGCAAGCGCTGCGCAGCCGCGATCAAGAACGCGATCCCCTTGTACGGCTTCAGCTGCGCGACCGTGAGCAGGCGCGCGGGCCGGTCGCGCCCGGGCACGCCCCCGAGCGGCCGGCTCGCGTAACGGCCCGGCTCGATGCCGCAGTGAATCACACGGAACTTCTCGCGAGTCACTGCGAAGCGCCCGCGCGCGAAGCGCTCCAGCAGGAAATCGGCGTTGAACTGGGAGATCGTGCGGACGAAGCTCGCGCCCGCGAGCTTCCGCGCCAAACCTGCCGTGTGCAAGAAGATGTCGTGCGCGTGGACGGTCAGGCTGTAGGGGATCTCGCGGTCGCCCCTGCGCCGGACGCGCGACATCACGTAGGCGGCCGTCGCCGGGTGAGTCGCGAAGTGCGCATGGATGTGATTCACGCCGCGCGCGCGCAGCTCTTGCCCGTAGTAGACGGACTTCAGGTAGATCCCGAGCGTGCCGGAAAAGGCGTTCCAGGACGTTACCGACTCCGCGAGCAGAGCGAGGAACGTCTGCAGCCAGAGCCACGGCCGACTCGCGACCACGCGCAGGTTCGCCGCGAGGATCGGGCCACTCACGAACGGCGTGTAGAGCGCGCGGCGGTCCCAGGCGACGCCCTCCGCGTGCATGACCGGCGGGGGCGGCTCGCGCAGCAAGGGCACGAACACGACCTCGATCCCCGCGCGATCGAGCTCGACGACCTCGCGCAGGATGAATGTCTCGGTGACGGACGGGAATCGCGACAGCACCACGGCGAGAGGCCCGAGCTTCGGGAGCGTCGCCCGCTCGGGAGCGCTCAACGTCGCGCTCCCCGCTCCGGTTGCGCGACGCGCGCGAACAACGCCTCGGTCTCGTCGACGAAGCGCCGCGCGCCGAACGCTCCGGCCACTCGTTCGCGCGAGGCGCAGCCGAGCGTAGCGGCCCGCGACGGATCGTCGAGGATCCCGCGGATCGCGCGCACCAGCCCGTCGACGTCGCCGGTCGGGTACAAGAGGCCCGTCTCGCGCGGGTCGACGATCTCGCGCACGCCGCCGACGTCGGCGGCGATCACCGGGATGGCGAGCGCCGCGGCCTCGAGCAGCGTGAAGGGCAGCACTTCCCGGCGCGACGGGAGCACGAGCGCCGTGAAGCTGATCATGTAGCGCTGGACCTCTTGGCTGCCGCCCGCGAACACGACGCGCCGCTCGACGCCGCGCCGCCGCGCCTCGGCGCGCAGCGCGCCCTCCTCTGCACCTTCGCCGACGATGCACAGGCAGACGTCGTCGGGGAGCCGCACCAGGGCGGCGACCGCGTCGCCCACGGCCTTCTGCGGTGAGAGCGCGCCCACGTAGCCAATCACGCGCGCGTCGCGGGGTACGCCGTGCTTCGACTCGAGATCGATGGGCTCGATCGCGCCGGGCCGCGGCACGTCGACTCCCGGATGGATCACCTGGCCGATCGCGTGGCCCCAGCTCTCGGCGAGGCGGTCGCGCTCAAAGCGCGATGCGAAGATCACTTCGTCGGGGAAACGCTGCAAGACGAGTCGCGCGCCGCGGCCGGCCGCGCGGTCGGCGAGGTCCGAAACGCTGGTCACGAGGCCCGCGCGGGCGAGCCGCATGCCCCGCGCCGCGCCCGCCAGCGCGGTCATGCGCAGTGACTGTGCGTTCATCACGTCGATCTCATGGTCGCGAACCGCGCGCGCGATCGCGCGCACGCCGGCGAGCAAGCGCACGCCGCGCGGCACCGAAATCGTTTGGTGTCCGTGGGCGCGCGCCCCGCGCAAGAACGCCGCGCCGGACGCGCCGATGACGGCGCCGTGACCGCGCGCGCGCAGCTCCTCGGCGAGGCGCAGGACGTCCGTCTCGCCCCTGCCGACCGGCACGCCCTCGAGCAGAAACAGGACGTTCAGAACAGCAATCCCAGTCCCGTCGCTCGCCGGCTCGAGCCTTCCGAGCGGTACGCGTCGAGGACGTGCTTGGCGATCTGGGTGAGGTGCACTTCGTCCGCGCCGTCGACCAGCCGCGCCGAGCGCGCGTTCTTCATCATCTGCTCGAGCGGCGTGTCCGACGAGTAACCCAGCGCCCCGTGTACTTGGATCGCCTGATCGAGCACCTTCCAGAGCGTGTTCGCGACGAAGAACTTCGTCATCGACACCTCCTGGCGGAACGGCTGCTTCGTCTCGATCAGATAGGCGGAGTGCAGCACCATCAGCTTGCACTGGTACAGCGCAAGGGCGGCCTCGGAGATCTTCCACTGGATGCCCTGCTTGGCCGAGAGCTTCTCGCCGTGCAGCATCCGCTCCTCGCTGCGCGCCAGCATCATGTCGAGCGCCTTCTCGATCTGGCCGATCCAGCGCATGCAGTGCGCGAGTCGCGCCGGCCCGAGCCGGACTTGCCCGAGCGTGTGGCCCTGGCCCTGCGGGCCGAGCATGTTCTCGTGCGGCACGACGAGGTCCTTGATGCGGATCTCGCAGTGGTTGTGACCGCCGGCCATGGTGTGGACGTCGCGCACGATCTCGAAGCCCGGGTTCGGCAGGTCGACGATGAACGCGGAGTTCCGCGCCTGCGGCGGGTTCGCGTCGGGATCGGTGCAGGCGATCAGGATCGCGAACTTCGCGCCGCGCGCGCCCGTGATGAACCACTTGTGCCCATTGACGTGCCAGCTGTCTCCGTGTCTCACGGCGAACGTCTGGATTCCCGTCGGATCACTGCCCGCGACCTCGGGCTCCGTCATCGCGAAGCACGAGCGCACGTAGCCGTTGCACAGCGGCTTCAGGTACTTCTCGCGCTGCATCGGCGAGGCGAAGTGCAACAGCGTGTGCATGTTGCCCTCGTCGGGCGCCTGACAGTTGATGATGAACGCGGACAGCGGCACGCGACCGCACTCTGCCGACATGGTCGCGATGCCGAGCGCGCCGAGGCCCATGCCGCCGTATTCCTTCGGCATGTGCGGCAGCCACAGGCCGCGCTCGTGCGCGAGCTTGCGCAGCCGGATGATCTCCGGCCCCCACTGCGCGCGATCCTCGACCTTCTCGAGCCGCGTCGCGACGGGCTCGACCTCTTTGTCGATGAACTCGCGGATGCGCGTGCGCAGCTCGATGATGTCCGGCGGCAAGCTGAAGTCGATCGCCATCGCTAGCTCCTCCCGTGGCGCGACATTCTATCCTCTGGCGAGCTCGGCGCGTGGGGTGAAGCGGTCACGCGCGCGCCACAGCGCGCGGGCCAGCGCCGCGAACGCGACGGCTGCGGCGATCCCGACGATCGCGGCGGGGCCATGCGCGTCCTTCACCGCCCAAACGAGCATCCCGATCGCCACCGACGCCGCATAGAGCGCCGCCCACGGATGCAGCCACGGGCGCATCCTCCAGAAGCCGAACGTTCCCGCGGCGTAGAGCGCCCAGTGCAACGGCTCGGTCGCCTTCGCGGCCCAGCCAGACAGCGCGAAGCCGAGCCAGATCTCCTTGTCCTGGTCGACGGGCTTCCAGAACAAGTCGTACGGCAGGTAGGCGAAGGTCATGAACGCGCAGAAGCCGAGAAGCGCCGTCATCCAGGACGGGCGCTGGGGCACGTCAGAGCCGTTCGATGAGGGTGGCTGCTGCGTCCGCAACCGAATCCGAAGAAGTCGACATCTCGAGGTTGCGCAGGCGGCTGCGCAGCAGCGACTTCTGCTCCGGCGAGAGCGCGTCGGCGACCCGGTCGATCTCGTCGGTCACCTGCAACACGTCGCGCTCCGTCTCGAGATCGAGCAGGCGAAGCAGCAGACCTACGTCCGCGGGCATGCCGAACGCCTTCACATACTCGCGGAAGCTGCGCAGCAGGTTGTCCTGTCCGTCCGCTTCGCGCAGCCGCTCTTCGAGGCGCAGTCTGCCCCGGTCGGCTTTCTTGCCGAACAGCCGCTCTTCGACTTTTCGCCGGTAGCGCGCCGCTTGGTGGCGAGCGCGCTGCTGGCGCGCGGTCAGTCCCTGATCGCCGCCGTTCGAGCCGTTTCTTTTTCGGTCGCCGTTCGAGGAGATCTTGTCCTGGTCACTCACGCCTGTGCGCTCCCTCAGAAGCGGCCGGCAGTCGGGCCGCGTCGCGGTCCCGGTCGCGTGCAACCGGTTGCAAGCTTCGCTTCCGCAGGAGTCGGAGGCGACGAGCTTCGAAGAGTGAGGCCCGGCTCAACGCCCTGCCTCCTCCCCACGCGCTGTAGCATGCCTTATCCCGCGCGTGCTGTCTCGCCCATTCTTCGGCTGCAAGCCCGTCCAGCTGTTGCCGGTCGCCTGCGCGCTGTGACAGGCTCACGGAATGGCTGAATTGCGCGAGCTCGCGAACGGTCTGCAGTTTCCCGAGGGTCCGATTGCCCTGGCGGATGGCAGCGTCCTGGTCGTCGAGATCAAGCGCGGAACCCTGACGCGCGTGTCCCCCGACGGGCGGACTTCGATCGTCGCGACCACGGGCGGCGGCCCGAACGGCGCGGCGGTCGGGCCAGACGGCAAGGTCTACGTGTGCAACAACGGCGGCTTCGAGTGGCACGAAATCGGCCCGTTCCTGTTGCCGGGCAATCAGCCCGCGGACTACGCGGGCGGAAGCATCCAGCGCGTGGATCTCGCGACCGGCGCGGTCGAGACGCTCTATCGCGAGTGCGGCGGGAACCCGTTGCGCGGACCGAACGACCTCGTCTTCGACGCCACGGGCGGCTTCTGGTTCACCGACCACGGAAAGACGCGCCCGCGCGACCGCGATCGCGGCGGCCTCTACTACGCGCGCCCGGACGGAAAGACCCTACGCGAAGTGGTGTACCCCCTGGACGCACCGAACGGCGTAGGGCTCTCGCCCGACGGGCGGCGCGTCTACGTCGCCGAGACCCACACCGGCCGCGTGTTCTACTGGAATCTGTCGGCGCCGGGCGAGATCGCGCCGCACGCGTCGCCGAACGGCGGACACCTGCTCGCGGGCTTGCCGGGCATGCAGCTACTCGACTCACTCGCGGTCGACGCGGAGGGCAACGTCTGCGTCGCGACGCTCGTGAACGGCGGCATCACGATCATCTCGCCCGACGGGTCCAAGCAAGAGCACGTGCCGATGCCCGACCCGCTGACGACGAACCTGTGCTTCGGCGGCAAGGACCTGGCGACGGCCTACATCACGCTCTCCGCCACCGGAAAGCTCGTCTCGACGCCCTGGCCGCGCGCGGGCCTCGCCCTCGCCTTCGGGTGACTCCAAGGCAAAGGCGGGCGTGGAGCGATATGACTCGCCGCCCGCGCGTCGCCGGCGCCTCCTCACCCGGCGGGTACGCCTGAGGTTCGTCGGCATCCGGCGGCGCTCGGGCTCCATTTCTTCGGATCCCGTGGCGCCGCCCGGACGGTGTCCGTCGCCGCTTCGGGGGTCCCCCCGAGTACGGGACCCCCCTCAGCCGGCTCCGGCCCCCGCCGGGCTCCCCGGCTTGAGTGAGTGAATGAGTGACTGAGCTTGGTCACTCCGAGTCTTCTCGACCCCGCCGCTGAACAACGCGACGGCCGAGCGAGGGCCGTCCCGAGCGAGGCCCGCAAGCGGCGGAGCGTGGGTAGGGTGCCCACGCGATCATCGGGGAGCCGCGCGCAGTGAGCCGTAGGCGAACGAAGTCAATCAGAAGGTCCGCGTGATCTTGCGCAGCCCCGCGGGCCGATCCGGGTCGCGCCCGCGCGCGCGCGCGAGCGAGTAGGCGAGCAGCTGCCCCGCGATCGCCGCGGGAATCGGCGCGAGCCACTCGGGCGCCTCGGGGAGACACAGATCTGCGTCGCTCTCCTCCGACACGCGCACGACGCGCGCACCGCGCTCGCGCAGCTCGTCGCCCAAGCGGCGCACGTCGGCGGCGGCCGGGCCGTGGAGCTCGATGGCGAACACCGGCGCGCCGCTCGTCGCGAGGGCGATCGGGCCGTGGCGATAGTCGGCGGCGGAGAACGGCTCCGCGAACAGGCCCGCGAGCTCTTTCAGCTTCAGCGCCCACTCCAGCGCCACCGGAAAGCCGAAGCCGCGGCCGACCACGGCGCAGGCGGGGTGCTCTGCGATCGCATCCGCGAGCTCGCGCGCCGCGTCCTGCGCGCCGAGCGCGTCCGCAGCGAGCTGCGGCGCCCGCTTCAGCTCCGGATCCTCCTCGCCGCGCCAACCTGCAGCGAGGTGCGCGAGCGCGAGCAAGGTGGTGGTGAACGATCCGGTTGCCGCGACCGCGCGCTCCCCGCCGAGCCCGAGCGCGACCACGTGCTCCGCGGCTTGCGCGAGCGGTGACTCGAGTCGGTCCGTGACCGCCAGAGTCACGCAGCCCTGCGCGCGCGCCTCTTCGATGACGCGCACGACATCCGGCGAGGCGCCCGACTGGGAGATCCCGACCGCGACCCAGCGGTCGAGCCGCGGCGCGTGCTCGTACAGAGTGATGAGCGACGGCGCCGCGAGGGCGACCGGCACGCCCACGCGCGCGCCGAAGAGATACTTCGCGTACACCGCCGCGTGATCCGAGCTGCCGCGCGCCGCGATCATCAGACCCGCGGGACGGCGCGCGCCCAGCTGCGCGCCGAGGTCCAGCACGCGCTCGCCCTCGCGTTCGCAGAAGCGCGCGAGTAACTCGGGCTGCGCCAGGATCTCGCGGCCGAGGTCGGATTCCGCCACGTCTCGCTAAGCCACGAGCTCGCGCAGCTTCTCGACGTCGCGCGCGCTCGCGGCCACCAGCGCCCCGCGCACGCCCGGCGCGAAGCGCTCGGGCAGCGGACCCTCGAGCGTCTCGACACAGCCGCCCGCCTCGCGCGCCGCGAGCCCCGCGATCCACGCGCGCCGCGAGAGGCCCTGCGACTCCGCCGCGATGCGCAGTCCCGCGCCGACGCCGTCGAGCAGGGGCGCGATTCCGATCGCCGCGCCGGCCGCGACGATCGGCTTCAGCTGCGCCGCGTTCGCGCGCGCGCGCACCTCTTGCGGCAGCCCGTGCGAGACCAGCAGCTGCGGGCCGCGGCGCTCGGCGCGAGCGGGCGCGAAGGGGCCGCCCATGCGCGCGATCTCCGCGCCGCCGCCGCGCGTCGCGCGCACCATCACACCGAACTGCGGCACCGCGACGAGCGCCGCCTCGGCGCGGCCGTCGCGCTCCAGCCCCACGAGGATCGCGTACGGACCGTCGCCGCGCAGATAGCGCGCGGTGCCGTCTATCGGGTCGATCACCACTGTCTCCGCGGAACGGTTCGCGGCGAACGCCTCGGCGCTGGGCGTGTCTTCCTCGACGAACACCGAAACCCGGGGAAAGTGCGCGCGCAGCGCGACCAGGAGGATCTCCTGCGAGACGCAGTCGCCGTCGGTCAGCGCCGCTTTTTCGGGCGTTGGCTCGTCCGACTTCGGCCGATTGCGCACGCGCCCCTCGAGCCAGCGTACGGCCGCGGTCGCCTGCCAGAGTGGCAAGGTCATGCGCTCGACGAACTCCCCCGGCGTCAGCATCACGTCAGACCTTAGCGTTCGTTCGCCTGCGGCTCACTGCGCGCGCCTTCGGCGCTTGCGGGCTCCGCTCGGGACGGCCCTCGCTCCGCCTCAGACCTCCGCCAAGGACCTTGGGGTACTCATGATCGCGGCAGGCCGAGAATCCGCTCCGCGATGATGTTCTTCTGGATCTCGCTGGTGCCGCCGGCGATGGTCTGCGCGCGGTCGCCGAGGAAGCGGGTCGCCGCGGCACGGGCGTCGCGCGCGCCCTCGTGGTTCTCGTACAGCTGCCCGTAGGCGCCGAGCAGCGCGAGGTGCGCCGTCGACATCGCCTGCGCGAGCGACGTTCCCGCGAGCTTCATCGCGGCCGAGAGGTGCGGGTTCAGGCGCCCCTGGAGTCCGTCGGTCATCGCGCGGTAGCCGGAGTACTTCGAGATCGCGCAGGCGATCGCGAACTCCGCGAGCTTCTGGCGAACCGTCGCATCCCCCGTCTTGCCGCGTTTTTGCGCCGCCGCGATCAGCCGCTGCAGCGCCTCGTCCTGGCGCATGCCGCTGGCGATGCCGTTGCGCTCGTTCACGAGCGCGTTGGAGATGATCTTCCAGCCCTCGCCCTCCGCGCCGAGTCGATTCTCGAGCGGCACGCGCACGTCGCTCATGAACACTTCGTTGAACTCCGAGTCACCGGTGATCTGCGTGATCGGCTTCACCTCCATGCCCGGCGCGCTCATCTCCATCAGCAGCACGGTGAGTCCGTCGTACTTCGACTCACCCAGCCCGGGCACGCGCACGAGACAGAAGTACCAGTTCGAGAGATGGGCGATCGTCGTCCAGATCTTCTGGCCGTTGACGACGTAGTGGTCGCCGTGCCGCTCCGCGCGGGTCTGCGTGTTGAACATGTCGGAGCCGGCCCCGGGCTCGGAGTAACCCGTGGCCCAGATGTCCTCGCCGCCGAGGATGCGCGCGACGAAGCGCTGCTTCTGCGCCTCGCTGCCGAACTTCATGATCGCCGGACCAACCCACCAGATCCCCATCTGACCCGGGATGGCGGGCGCCTTGGCGCGGGTCAGCTCCTCGTTCAGGATCGCCTGCTCCATGTCCGAGAGACCGGCCCCGCCGTACTCCTTTGGCCACGCCGCGCCGAGGAAGCCGCCTTCCTTCAGCTTTCGCTGCCAGGCCTTGCCGTCCTGGAGTGACAGCGGGCCCTTCTGCTGCGGCACGTTCTTCTCGAGCCACTCGCGCACCTTCGCGCGGAACGTCTCTTCAGCCGGCGAGTACTGGAGGTCCATGCGCGGAGACTATCATGCGCTCGCGGCTCTCTTTCGGGCACGGTCGAAGAGCGCGTCGATCAGCTCCGGCTTCGCCGGCTCGTGACTCGCCAGGGCGAGGTTCTCGTCGACGTGCTCCGGGCTGCGCATCGCCACGAGCGCGGTCGTCACGCCGGGAGTGCTGCGCGCGAACTGGAGGCAGCGTTGTGCGTCGGTCTGGAGCCCCGGGAACGCCTGGCGGAAGAACAGCGGCAGGCCCCGGGCCGCGCGGCCGTGCACCAGCGGCGCGGCGGTGAACACGGCCGTGCCCGTGTCGCGCAGCGTGTCGAACAGGTTGGTCGCTCGCGCCTCGGGGCCGAACTGCGACGCGAGCCCCTTCGCCTCGCCCAATGCCACGCTGTAGGGCAGCGCGACGCCGCGCAGATGGTGTTCGGCTCCGCCGACCTCCATCGCGGTCTCGAGTAACTCGAACATCGACAGGTGACCGCGCTCGCCGTACGGCACGAGCATGCCGTGCCAGGTCGAGAGGCCGTAGCTCGCGATCGCGCCGCGCGCGACCGCTTCCTCGAGGGTCGCAAACCAGTCTGCCAGGCCAGCCTTGAAGCCGGTCGGCCCGCGCGCCGCGAGCTGCAGCTCGGGATCCTCGAGCAGATACAGGTCGATCGTCTCGAGCCCGAGGTTCGCGCGGCTGCGCTCGATCTGATCGGCGATGAAGCGCGGCGAGAGCACGTGCACGCCGTTCACCACTTCGTCGAGCCCGACCAGGCCCGTGTCGAGATACGTGCGCACGAGATAGCGGCGGCCGTCCATCACGCTCTCGGCGTCGGGGGTGAGATAGCCGCACTTGCTGATCACGAAGATCTCGTCGCGCTGCGCGGCGCCTTCGCGGACCGAGCGCCGCAGCGCTCGGCCGAGCGAACGCTCGCTCGTCTGCTGGCGGTAGGAGATCGACGTGTCGAAGACGTTCACGCCCAGCTCGAGCGCGCGCGGCGCGACCGAGCGGTAACACAGGTCGTCGACCCCGCCGGGCGCGCCGGGCTTGGTGCCGAGCCCGAGCGACGAGAGCCAGAGCCGATCCGGCCTCCGGAAGTGCCCGGGCAATGCGGGGAAGCGCCGCGCGAAACGCTTGGTCCCCTCGGGAGTCGCGCGTCCGGGAAGCAGCTCGGCCTCGGCCATGAACCGACTCTATCCAGTGCGCCCGCGGCCCGCACGGCCGCGTGCGTGACAAGCGGACGGCCGCTCGTGCACGATGCGGCCCGCTGCAAACGTGGAAGGAGCGCGATGGAATTCAATCTGGCGGAGCTTTCCGAGAGCATCGCGGCGGCGATTCCCGACCGCGAGATGATGGTCTGGCGGGATCGCCGCCTGACCTACGGCCAGGTCGCCGAGCGCTCGCGCCGGCTCGCGAACTACTTGCGCGGCCGGGGCCTCGGCGTGCACCGCGAGCGCGCGGAGCTCGCGGGCTGGGAGTCGGGCCAGGATCACGTCGCGCTGTACCTGTACAACTGCCCCGAGTACGTCGAGGGCATGCTCGGCGCGTGGAAGGCGCGCAGCGCGCCGTTCAACGTGAACTACCGCTACGTCGACGAGGAGCTCGTGTATCTGCTGCGCGACGCGAAGGCGCGCGCGATCGTCTACCACGCGTGCTTCGCCCCTACACTGGCGAGGATCAGGGCTCAGCTCCCGGACCTCGAGGTGCTGGTGCAGGTGAGTGACTCGTCCGGCGAGGCGCTCCTCCCCGGCGCTGTCGAGTACGAGGCCGCGCTCGCCGGCGCATCGGCGGCGCGACCCGACGTCCGCTGCTCGCCCGACGATCTCTACATCCTCTACACCGGCGGGACGACGGGCATGCCGAAGGGCGTGCTCTGGCGCCAGGCCGACATCTTCATCGCCGCGCTCGGCGGGCGCGGCCCCGGAGGGGTCGAGATCCAGTCACAGGACGAGGTGGCGCTGCGCGCGCGCGGCGGCGGTACGAAGACCATGCCGACGCCGCCGCTCATGCACGGCGCCGCGCACTGGGCGTCGTTCAACGGCTTTCACTCGGGCAACACCGTGGTGTTTCAGAGCGTGACCGACCGCCTCGATCCGCACGACGTGCTCTCCATCGCGGAGCGCGAGCGCACGAACGCGATTCTGATCGTGGGCGACGCCTTCGCGCGGCCGATCATCGACCAGCTGCGCAAACACACTTACGACCTGACCGCGCTGTTCGCGCTGGTGAGCGGCGGCGCCGCCCTGAACGCGGCGCTGAAGCAGGAGCTGCTCGAGCTCCTGCCGAAGCTCACGATCATCGACGCCGTCGGCTCGTCGGAGACCGGCTCGCAGGCATCGAACGTCAGCACCCAGGCGTCGCGCGCGACCACCGGCACGTTCACGCTCGGGCCCGGCGCGTGCGTGCTCTCCGAGGACCTCTCGCGCACGGCCTCCGCGGGTGACACCGAATTGGGTTGGTTCGCGCAGCACGGCCGCGTGCCGCTCGGCTATCTCGGCGACCGCGCCAAGACCGAGCGCACGTTCCCGGTGGTCGGCGGCGTGCGCTACTCGGTGCCCGGCGACCGCGCGCGGCTGCGCGCCGACGGCGTCCTCGAGCTGCTCGGTCGCGACTCGGTCACGATCAACTCGGGCGGCGAGAAGATCTTCGCGGAGGAAGTCGAGCACGCGCTGAAGTCACACGCGGCGGTGCTCGACGCGGTGGTCTGCGGCCGGCCGAGCGAGCGCTGGGGCAACGAGGTGGTCGCGATCGTGCGCCTGCGCGAGGGCGCCGCGGTCGGCGAGCGCGAGCTGCTCGCCGAGTGCGAGAAGCACATCGCGCGCTACAAGCTGCCCAAGGCGTTCCTGTTCCGGGACGAGATCGTGCGCTCGCCTTCGGGCAAAGCCGACTACCGCTGGGCCAGGGCACAAGTCTGATTGACTTCGTTCGCCTCCGGCTCGCTGCGCGCGGCTTGGCCGCTTGCAGGCGCGGCTCGGGGCGGCCCTCGCCGCGCCTACCCTGCTTTCAAGCGCAGCCGCCATTCCTCGGAGCCGGCGGTCTCGAACGAGCGCAGGCGCAGCTCCTGCGCGACCTCGAAGAGCGCGCGGCGGAAGGCGGCGCGGTCGGACTCGAGCTCGGGGCTCGGCTTCGCCCCTACACCTCCCAGTGTCACGCTCGCGATCGAGCCTTCCGAGCCGAACACCTCGGGCGCGGCGAGGTCGGCCCAGAACGCCACGCCCTCGACGCGCGCCTCTTCGCGCGCCGCGAGCGACGCCATCGTCAGCGCCTGCGCCGCGTGCCCGTGCTTGCGCAGCAGGCGCGCGAGCTCCTCCAGGGGAGTCACTGGCGAGTCAGTCCGGGGCTGATCTCCTCGAGGATGCGCCAGGCGCCGTCCGGGCACGGGCCCACGATCAGCGTGACCGGCAGACGGGTCGGGCTGGTGGAGCTGGCGCGCGTCGCGCCGATCCGCACGCGCTCGCCGTCGGAGGCGAACGAGGGCTCGCGCCAAGCGACGAGGGCGCCGTCGGAGGCGTCGCGCGCGAGGCCCGCGCGCAGCAACGGCTTGTAGTCGGCGCCGCTCATCGACTCGCCGCCGGTGATCTCGATCTTCGCGTCCACGCTGTAGCAGTCACTGAGACGCGGATCCTGCGCATGGAGCAGGTTCGCGCAGGCGGTGAACAGGCGGTGCGCGGTGTCGACCGTCGCTTCGCCTGCGAGCGGCTTCACCACGCTCGGGCGTTCGCTGTCGACCCGCGCCTCCTCGGCCAGCGCCTTCGCGCGCTCCGCCTCGCGCGGGATCGTGATCGGCAGGATCACCGTGTCCGCGACCAGCGAGAACGGGAAGTCGACCAGCGCGAGCCCGAACCATGGAATCGAGAGACTCAGGAAGGCGCCGGGCAGGATGTCGAGGTCCTTGCGCACGCCGCTGTAGGTCCGCGGCAGCCCGGAGTCCTCGTCGTTCTGCGTGTCGATCGTCATGACCTTCGTACCGGCGGCGAGGACCAGCGCGAACGCGAGCCCGAGCGATGCGCGGAGCCCCATGCTAGCGCTTTCCCGTCGCGATCCAGGTGGCGTACGGCAGCGCGACACCGTTCGGTGTGGCGCGGGCGGCGAGCAGCTCCCGAATCGCGGCGCTGGCCGCGGCGCGCGCGCTCGCCGGCGCGTCGCGCAGCGCGGCGCCCACCGGGCCGACCTCCAGCGAGAACTGCAGCGCTTCGTCGACGGTCTTGCCCAGCGTGATCTCGCCCGTGCGCGGCTCGAAAGCCACATCGGAGAGTCCCGCGCGCTCGAGGATGCCGCGCACCCGCGCGGCATCGGCGAATGCGAACGGACCGGGCGCGTCGGGCGCCGCGGGCGGCGGCATCGTCACGTGCTGCGCGATCGCCATCATCGGCTCGCGCAGCCACGGGTTCTGCGCGGGCGACTGCCAACACACGAAAGTGACGCGGCCGCCGGGTCGCAGCGCTCGCGCCAGGTTGGTGAACGCCGCGGCCGGATCGACGAAGAACATCACGCCGAAGCGCGAGAACACGAGGTCGAAGACGGGCGGAGGGAACGAGTGAGTCTGCGCGTCCGCGTTCTCGAAGCGCAGGTGACTCGCGCCCGCGGCGCGGGCTCGCTCGCGCGCGCGCTCGAGCATCGGCGTCGATATGTCGACCCCGAGCACCGCCCCGGTCGGAGTCACTCGCTCGGCGAGCTGGAGACTCGTCTGTCCGTTGCCGCAGCCGACGTCGATGACTCGCTCGCCGGCGCGGGGTGCTGCGCGCTCGATCGCCGCCAGCCCGATCGGCGCGAGAAACTCGTCCATCCGCGCGGCGTTGTTGACCCAAACCGGTCCCGCCTGCTTGTTCCAGTACTCGATCTGCTCTGCGTTCGGGCCGCTCGCTTCCATGTGAGTCCTCCCGTGGAAAGTGCCGATTCTATGGGGATTCGAGGCACTTGACGCCAGAGCGAAAACAAGGCGAAAATCGCCTCGTGCGAACGGGATCGGTCCGGGTCGACGAGCTGCGCGAGATCCTGCTTCAGGCAGGGCTCGCGGACCGCGTTCGAGTCGGCGCTTCGAGTCCCCCACCCGGAGCGGCGCCGGTCTCGACAACCCACCGCACGTTGGAAAGGACGAACGGACAAACCCCCGGGACGGAGGAGACGTTTTCCCCGGACGCTCTCCTCCGCCCCACTTTCCTGGCCCGCGAGGGGCGGTTGATCGAGCTCTACGGCGAGCTCTCGTCGGGCAAGACGGCCCTCGCCTACCGCATGGCGGCGTTCGCGTCGGCGCGCGGGGAGCTCGTGGGCTGGGTCGATCTGCCCGACTCACTCGACCCGCGCTACCTGCAGCGCGCGGGAGTGCGGCTCGAGGACGTGCTCTGGGTGCGCCCGCCCGGGCTTCAGGCAGCGCTGCGCACCGCGGAGCTCCTGATCAAGACCGGCTTCGCGCTCGTCGTGCTCGATCTCGAGGGCGCGCCCGCGCGCGAGCTCGCGCGGCTGGGCGCTTCGGTGTGGACGCGGCTCTCGCGCGCGCTGCGCGAGTCGCGCGCCATCGCGCTTCTGCTCGGCTCCCACGGAGCCTCGGGCGCTTTCGCGACGCTCGGCGCGCGCATCGAGCGCCGCCGCGCGCTCTTCGACTCGGGCCTGTTCGAAGGCCTCGAGAGCCGCCTCGAAGTCCTGCGCCGCCGCGCGGGCCCACCGGGGGAGGATCTACACTTTCGAGTGTCACATCGGGGGTAGCGGAATCAGAATCACACGACCGACGGTCGAGTCACTGAGGTGAGATCGGCCTGCGCCGCGCCGAGGCGCGATTGCAAGGCGTCCAGACCGTGCTGCTTCGCGAACCCCGCCTCGCCGCGCGTGATCGGCACCAGCCAGATGAAGCGAATCGTGTGCGCGCGATCGGAGAGCCACTCGAGCTCGGGGTCGAAGATGCCGGGCAGCGCGACGATCAAGTGGTCAGCGCTCGCGCCCGGCAGCCAGGGATGTCCGATCTCGACCACCTGCCCGAGCGACAGCGGGTAGCGCGGGTCGGCGTGCAGGTTGGCGACCATGGCGACGAGCTTGGCCGCCAGCGCCTCCGCCGCGGCCGCGCACAAGACGAACTCGAGGCCGTAGCCGTCGTCCATGGTCTCGGCGGACGCGCCCGCAGTCACGTAGAGCCAGGGCGCGCCGGCCTCGGCGGCAGGCGGCGCGACCTCGAAGACCGCGAGCTCGGGCAGATTCACGACGAGCTCGCGGGCCGCGAAGCGCGCCTGCGAAATCCCGCGCTTCGGGAAGACGCGAGCGAGATGAGCGCGAACGGCCGCACCGAGATCTTGCCCTGACTCCGCCATCGGCCCTCCGCGGGCCGGATCCTAACCCGGACTATGCGGAGGACGCGAGCATGTCCGCGATCAGCTTCTGCGCGCGCGCGACGATCTCGGGCCGCGCCTTCGCGGGCGAGCCGGCGTCGCTGGGCGGCTGCGGGTCGTACTCGATCGCGAGCTGCACGGTCTCGGCGAGATCGCGGCCGTGCATGCGCTCGACGAGCGCGAGCGCCATGTCGATGCCCGCGCTCACGCCCGCGGCGGTGACGATCCGGTCGCCGCCGAACACGACCCGCTCGAGTGTCGGCTTCGCGCCGAGACTGCCCAGGAAGTCGAGCATCATCCAGTGCGAGGTGGCTTCGACGTCGCGCAGGAGCCCTGCCGCCGCGAGCAGGAGTGACCCGGTGCAAACCGACGTCGTCCACTGCGTGCGCGCGTGCATGTCTCGCAGCCAGGGGATGATCGGGTCGTGCGGGATCATCGTGTGCGTGACCGCCCCGCCGCCCACGACCACGATGTCGGCCTCGCGCACCTCGGCGAAGCTGCGCGTGGCCTCGAGGCGCACGGTGCCGCTGTCGTCGGCCACCAGCCCGCGCTTCGCGGCGACGAAGAACGGCTCCGCGCCGGGCAGAGCCGCCAGCACCTGATAGGGCCCGATGATGTCGAGCGCGGTGAATCGGTCGTAGAGAGCGAGTGCGATCTTCATGATTCAAACCTCCGCCGAGTACGGGGGCGCGGGGTCGTACTCCATGGATCGCTGGACCTGGCGTGCGGCCTGCACGCCATGGATCTGGCCGACGAGCCAGAGCGCCATGTCGATGCCCGCCGAGACACCGGCGGACGTGACCAGATTTCCGTCGCGCACGTAGCGCAGCTTCTCGAGCACCTCGACGTCTCCGCGCTTGCGCAGCTGCTCGACGAAGGCCCAGTGAGTCGTGACTCGCTTGCCCTTCGCGAACCCGGCTTCGTGCAGCAGGAGCGCGCCGGTGCACACGCTGGTGACCCACTTGCACTGCGCGCCCGCCTTGCGCAGCCACTCGATGAGCTCGGGATTCGAGACCTCGCGGCGCGTGCCCTGCCCGCCGGGCACGAGCACGACGTCGAGCGCCGGCGCGTCGGCGAACGAGTGGTCGGGGAGCACCCGCAGGCCCTTCGCGGCGCGCACCGGCTCGCGCGTCGCCGCGATCGTGACCACGCGGTCCTCGGGCGAGACGAGCTTCGCCATCGCGAAGACCTCCCACGGGCCGACCGCGTCGAGCTCCTCGAAGTCGTCGAAGATCAGGATCCCTGTCGTGATTCCCATCGAGTGTCTCCTTCTCCTGGATGTCGGGTTTCGTGGATGTAGGGTTTCGGGCGGGGGACTCAGGCGGCGGCGGAGCGGAAGCGCGCGCGGTAGGCGCTCGGCGCCACGCGCAGCTGGCGCAGGAACGCGCGCCGCAGGGTCTCGGCCGTGCCGAAGCCGCAGCGCGACGCGACCGCGTCGACGCCGTCGTCGGATTCCTCGAGCATGCGGCGCGCCGCCTCGACGCGCGCGCGCTCGACCCAGCGCGCCGGCGTCTCGCCCACTTCCTTCGCGAAGACGCGCGCGAAGTTTCTCGGACTCATCGCGATCCGCTTCGCCAGCCTCGCATTGCCCAGATCCGAGCCGAGGTGCGCCTGCGCCCACGCCTGCAGCTCGCGGATGCGCTCGTGCTCCGTCGCCTGCGCGGCAAGCCCGACGCTGAACTGTGACTGCCCGCCCGGGCGCTTCAGGAACAGCACCATCCACTGCGCGACCGTGAGCGCGACCTCGCGCCCGTGGTCCTGTTCGACGAGCGCGAGCGCCAGGTCCATGCCCGCGCAGACCCCCGCGGAGCTCCAGATCTTGCCGTCGCGCACGAAGATCGGATCCGTCTCGACCTCGACCTTCGGGTAGCGCTCGGCCAGCGCCGCGCAGCTCGCCCAGTGAGTCGTCGCGCGCCGCCCGTCGAGGAGGCCGGCCTCGGCGAGCAGGAACGTGCCGCTGCAGATCGACGCCACGCGCCGCGCGCGCGGCGCCGAGCGCCGGATGAAGTCGACGAGCTCGCTGTCGCGAAGCGCCGCGCGCGTGCCCTCGCCGCCGGCGACGAGCAGGGTGTCGATCGGCCCGCGCACCTCGCGCAGTGCGCGATCCGCGACGAGCTGGATGCCGGACATGGTGCGCAGCGGCCCCGCCTCGCGCGCCACGATCTCGATCGAGTAGCGCGGCGTGCGCCGCTCCTCGAGCTCGTCGAGCCGGCGGTTCGCATTCGCGAACACCTCGAGCGGGCCCGTGATATCGAGCACCTGCGCGTCCGGGTAGGCGACGAGGGCGACCCGCCGGATCCGATCCGTGGACTTCGCCGAGACGAGCTTCATGTCGCCAGGATCGCCCGAAGCCCTCCTGGCTGCAATGACAAAGACCCCACCCTTTCGGCCAGAGGCGAGCTCGCAGAGCTGCGCGCTAGTTGCAGGTCCCGTTCAAACCGGCGACGCACTCGAGCGGGCAGGTCGGACACTTGCCGCTGCCTGCGGGGTTGTGACCGCCGGCGGGAAGCCCGACCAATGCGTTGAAGCGCGCCTGGTCGGGCGTCCCGATATTGAGCCCGGTGCCCTCGTCGAGGTCGAAGATCGCGCACGGGCGGTTGCCGGCGGTCCCGCAGGTGTCTGTGAGCCGCGACTTCCCGAACGAGGCGTTGAACTGCGCCGTATCTCCCGTCCCCACGCTGGATCCTGAAGAGGGGGTGAAGTCGCCATCGCACTTGTTCCCGAATCCATCGTGGTCGTCGTCCCGCTGGCCGCCAGTCAGCGTCGCCCAGCACAACCCGCCGTTACTGCAGTCCGAGAGCAGCGCCATGTTTACCCTCGGGTTCGAGTAGTACACGCAGTTGTCGCAAGCATCGCCGACGGAATCGGCATCATCGTCGGCCTGGGTCGGGTTCGCGATCATCGGGCAATTGTCCGTCCCGTGCGCGTAACCGTCACCGTCGGGGTCACAGTGATCGCCTGCGCATGGCAGGTGAACGAAGTCGACGCCGCAGCTCGGACACTTCTCCCGTACCAGATTCGGGTTGACGGCCAGTGTCACATCTCCGGCGTCGATCGCACCGCTTCCGTTGTAGTCGAAGACGTCGCAAGACACGCTTCCTACGACGATCTCGTCTTCGGAGTAGAGGTCGCACGCCGGATCAGTCACGAGTCTGGCGGAGCCCGCCGGATTGTAAGCATGGTCGAATGAGAGGTCGTCAGCCGAATCGTGCACCGAGTTCTGGTTCACGTCGAAGTCACAGGCGTTGCCATAGCCATCTGCATCGTCGTCGCGCTGGTCGCCCATGAGCGTCGCCCAGGGATTCGCCGCGAGATAGCTCGCGGGCTGTGAGATGCGCGGATTCGAGACGTGCACGCAGTTGTCGCAGATGTCGCCCACGAGATCTCCGTCGCTGTCGGCTTGACTCGGGTCCGACATCGTCGGGCAGGTGTCGCACGCGTCACCGTAGCCGTCGCCGTCGGAATCGAGATTCGTGGTAGATGGATTCAGAGGACAGAGGTCAACCTGGTTCGCGAACCCGTCTCCATCGATGTCCGGGTCGCAGGCATCGCCGATAGCGTCTCCGTCGGTGTCTCTTTGATCGAAGTTGTCGACCATGGGACAGTTGTCGCATGCGTCTCCGAACACATCGGAGTCACTATTTGCCTGGTCCGGGTTCGCGACGGACAGGCAGTTGTCTTTCACGTAGGGGACGCCGTCGCCATCGGTATCGTAGTCCTCGTTGGCAGGCAGACCCTGGGCGGCGCGGTAACTCGCCCAATTCACGAACACCGGTGAGCTCACCAGCACGGTACTCAAGCCGTTGACTCCGCACGCACTCGAGCCCTCGCAGATGCGCGCGTAGATCGCGCCCGAGCTCAGCGTGACGTCCGCAGTCACGTCGCAGCGATCGCCCGTCGTCCCGGAGCCGCGCGTACACGCCCCGCTGGGTGAGCTGTACAGGACGCTCCCGGATTGTGAGACGAGCTCGACCCGGTCCAGTCGCCGATCGTCGGTGAACTCCGACGTGACCACCTGATTGTTCGGGTCGTTGATCGCCAGCACGTGGACTCGCAGGCTGCTGGACGTCGCAGTCAGTAGTCCCCCCATCGACACCGTCGTCCCCGTGCACGCGCCGCCGGAGAGCGCACACGCCTCGATCTCGAGGTCGGGCTTGTAGGAGCGCGAGTAGTAACAGCGACGCGCGTTCATCGCGTCGACGATCCGCTGGCGATTCCAAGATCCGCCGGTGTTGTCCGCCCAGCAGACCACCTCGCCGTAGAAGGGTCGTGACTCGTGCGCTCCCGGGCAATTCGTATTGTCCGATCCCGGCAGACTGTGAAGCCGATGGAGGTCACTCCCATAGGAAGGAAACAGGCGATAGCCCCTTCCCGTCAGGCTCTGGAAGCTGTGCTCCCAGGAGAGCCCGTCGTACGCACCCCCGATCTCGACACCCTCGATCCACTGATCCGTGAAACCCCGCCGCTGCGCCGTCACCGTCGGGTTCCACTGCACGACGACGCCCTGATCTCCGAAGCCGTCATCGCCGTCTCTGGGATGGGCTCGAATCAAGATGCCGCGCTGGTCTTGGACCGAGCTGCCGCTGGCGGATCGGTAGATCCATCTGAAGAGATCCGTCTCGTCTGCGCAGCGATCTGGGATTCGTGGTCCAAAGGCTTGCGGTCCTGCACAGATCGTGTCTGTGTCTCCGGGCGGAATCGCGATGGTGTGCGGCGAAACGCCCGGCGTGTACTCGCGGCCAGCGAACGCGGCGAACGTCCCCGGCACGTCCATCGCGCTTGCCGCCGTCGAGTCAGAGAGCGGCTCGTTCCAAGCGGGATTGACCGTGGCGTAGGTGCGCGCACATGTCGCAGGCGGCGAGGTCGGCGCGTTCGGATCGCGCAGCCAGTTTCCGAGCGTCGCGGCGCTGAAGGACGGAAAGCCGGTCGGCGAGGTCGGCACGCAGTAGCCGTACAGGGCGTCGGTCCGAGTGTCCGTAGTCTGTTTCCAGGGCGCGAACGCTACGCTGTTCGGATCCGAGCTCATCAGAAAGTCGTGGTACGAAAGATTGCCCCAGTCGTACTTCTGGTCGCGCAGATGGCGATACACCGCGAGACTCAGACCGGTCTCGTGAGTCGCGAGACCGGCGTTGGCGAAGGGATCGGCGAGACAATCCGGTGGGTGCTGAGCGAGAGCGAGTTGGCTCTGCGCTCCCCCGACGTGCCGGTGATCGTCGCCACCCAACCGCGTGTATCCAGCGTAGCTGGAAAGTTCCTGCGACTGAGCAACCGCCGCCAAGGCGAAAGACAGAGTCAGCAGGATCCCAAAGCGAGATAGTCGAGATACGACCGACACGCTCCATCCTCCCTCATGCGCCTGACTCGCACTGGACCAAGGATGGAGCAGAGTGTCAAGAAAATTGCGCGGCTCTCGTCACTTTCGCCCGCACTTGTCCCCGAAGCCGTCCTTGTCTCGATCCGCCTGATCGGGGTCGGAGACACTTGGACACACGTCGCATTGGTCCGGCCAGCCGTCCTGGTCGCGGTCGACCTCCTTCGGGAGACAGCCGGCCTGGCCGCACGGCAAGTGATTCGGGTCGAGGTGACACGCGCGGTACGGCGCCTTCGCGCGGACGGCGGCCCAGTTCACGAAGATCGGGGCGCCGATCACGATCTTGTCGCAGCCGGGGAGAAACACGGGCGTGTCCTTCGAGCGGCAGCCGGCGGGCGCTGGGTCCTTCATGCGGATGCGCGGATAGAAGGCGCCGTCGTGGAGCTTCAGTGAGTCGACCGCGAGCGCGCAGGTGTCCTCGCCGTCGTCGGCCCGCGCGCACGCGCACTCGGTCGCGGCCGCGGGCGGCTGCGCGCCGGTGCCGCAGCTCGCGACCAGCAGGCCGCGATCGTCGACCAGCTCGAGCGTGTCGAAGCGCTTCCCGAGTCGCGGGTTCGCGTCGCGGTTGCGGGGGTCGTTGCGCGCGCGGATGCGGACGTCGACGAGACCGTCGGCGCTGGTGAGCTCGGCACCCATCGGCAGCCACGTCTCGGTGCCGCGCGCGCGCGCCGAGAAGCGGAGCTCGGGCCGCCATGCGCCCGCGTAGTAACAGCGCCGCGCGTGCATCGCCTCCACGAGCGCCCGCCGCGTGCGCGCGCTCGCCCAGCAGACCGTCGCGCCGCGCGAGGCGAGAGCCGAGCTCCCGGGCCAGGTCGGGTAGTGATCGTCCGAGCCGTAGGCGGGGAACAGGCGATAGCCGAGGTGCAGCGCGCGCTGATAGGCGGGCTCCCACTGCGGATCCTGTGACTGCGAGCTCACCTCGATGCCTTCCACGAACTGGTCCGTGAAGCCGCCGGGCGCGTTCTTCGGGTGGAGCGGGCGCAGATCCAACGCCTCGGGGCCACCGGGGTGCGCCTGGATCAACACGGGCTCGGGCTCGGGCTGTGAGGCGATCCAGCGATACAGGTGGAACTCGTCCAGGCAGTACTCGTCGCCGTGCAGCAGCCCATCGGAGGTGCACAGACCCGAAGTCTCCCCGGGGATGACCAGGATCTTGTGACCCGCTTCGCGCGGACCGACACCGATCGGTGTGAAGTTCACGTTGGTGAACTCGCGCCCGGTGAAGGCGAGAAACCCGCCGTCGCCCTCGACGGTCTTCGACGTGGCGATCCTCGCCAGCGCGAGCGCCTCGTTCGAGGGCGGATCGACGAAGGCGCCCGGTCGGGTCGCGTCGGGAAAGCCCTTCGAATTCAGCTTCGCGATCCACCAGCGGTACTTCTCGCTCGCGGGATCGATGCAGACGTTCGCCATGACGCCCGGGTAATTCGTGTCGTGGTGGGAGAGACTGCCCCAGTCGAAGCCGTCGCCGCGCTGCTTGTCGTACGCCTCGGCCGGGCTCGAGTTCTCGTGCAGGAACTTCGCGAAGCCCGGAACGGGCGGATCCTTCGCCTGGCGCTCGAACATGTAGAGCGTCGCCGCGTGCTGGTGGGCGTCGCCCGCGAGCGGGATGAGCTTCGCGTAGGGGTCGTCAGCTTCCGCGGCCGGTGCACGAGTGACTGTCGCGAGGAGCGCGGCGAGCGCGAACGCCGCGACGCGCTTCATTCGGCGAGCGCCAGCGCAAGCCGGCTCGCGATCTCCACGAGACGCTCCGGCACGCCGGGCACGCGCGACGCGAGCGCCAGCGGCTCGCCGCTCGCGCGCGGCATGAGATGCATGTGGTAGTGGAACACCGTCTGACCCGCGGCTCGTCCATTAAGCTGGAAGACCATCAGCCCGTCGGGGGCGAGCTCGGAGCGTATCGCAGCCGCGACCCGATGGGACGTGCGCGCGACCGCGGCCAAGGTGTCTTCGTCCGCCTCGAACACGTTCTCGAAGTGGTCCTTGGTGACGACCAGCGTGTGGCCGTCGGTGACCGGAAAGATGTCCATGAACACGATCGTGCGCTCGTCTTCGCAGACGCGGTGTGACGGCGCCTCGCCGCGCACGATCTTGCAGAAGATGCAGTCGGGACGGGAGCGAGTCACTCGATCGGCGGGATCTCGGGAGCGTCCTTCGTCGGCGACAGCGTCCAGCGCGGCTTGCGCTTCTCGAGGAAGCTCTGCACGCCCTCGCGCGCGTCGGCCATGCGGCCGAGCGCCCACAGCGCCTTGGCCTCGCGCTTGGCGACCTCGAGCGGCGGCGGGCCGCCGAGATGCTCCCAGATCATGCGCTTGGTGAGCGCGACCGAGACCGGCGCGCAGTTCTCCGCGATGTTGCGCGCGATCTCGAGCGCGCGCGGCAGCACGTCCGCGGTCGCGACGGCTTCGTTCACGAGTCCGAGCGCCGCGGCTTCCTCGCCCAACAGGATGCGCCCGGAGAGGAGCAAGTCGGCGGCGCGCGAGATACCGACCAGGCGTGGCAGGATCCAGGTGCTCGAGAGCTCCGTCATCACGCCGCGGCGTACGAACAGGAAGCCGAGCTTCGCGTCCTTCGCGGCGACGCGCATGTCGTACTGGAGCGGCAGAGTGAGTCCGACGCCGACCGCCGCCCCGTTGATCGCGGCGATGATGGGCTTGCGCACCTCCCACGGCTGGATCGTGCGCCGCGGCCGCGGGGGCGCCCCGGCATCGGACGTGCCGCCGCCCGCGAACGTCTCGCCGCCGCGCTCGAGATCCGCGCCGGCGCAGAACGCGCGGCCCGCCCCGGTGACCACCACGGCGCGCACCGCGTCGTCCTCGTCGCAGCGCACCAGGTGCTCGTTCAGCTCGACGCCCATCTGCGCGGTCCACGCGTTCATGCGCTCGGGCCGGTTCAGGGTGATCGTCGCGATCCCGTCCTTGACATCGATCTGTGTATGCAGCGAGTCGCTCATCGGGGTCTCCTCACCAACCGGCGAGCGCGGCCGCGCGCTCGCGGTGCGTCGCCGGCGTACCGAGAAACGCGCGGTCGAACATCGCGCGCTTGAAGTAGATCTGGACGTCGCATTCCCACGTGAAGCCGATGCCGCCGTGCGCCTCCACGGAATCGCGCGCGGCCTGCATGTAGACGTGAGTCAGGTGCGCCTTGGCGAGCGCAGCCGTTCGCTCCGACTCCTCGCGCACGTGGTCGAAGGCGTGCGCCGCGTACCAGTAGAGGCCGCGCGCCGGCTCGATCTCGACCGCCAGGTTCGCGAGCTGGTGCTTCAGGCCCTGGAAGCTGCCGATCGTGACGCCGAACTGCTGGCGCGTCTTCGCGTACTCGACCGACATCTCGAGCAGGCGCTGCGCGCCGCCGAACGCGTCGGCGGCGAGCAGCACCAGGCCCGCGTCGCGCACGCGCGCGGAGGCGGCGACGCCGTTCGGGAGTGACTCGCAGGGCGTGTTCTCGAAGCGGAGCTCCGCGATGCGCCGGGTGCGGTCGACCCCCGGCAGCGGCCGCGCCGAGAGTCCGCGCGCGCCCCGCTCCACGAGCGCGAGCCCGCCCCCGGCCGTGCCGACCACCACCAGGTCCGCATGCGCGCCGAACGGCGCCGCGGTCTTGACACCGGAAAGTGTCGGCCCGCCCGCGAGCGCCCATTCGTCCGGCTGCCAGCGCTCGTCGCCCTCGGCGAACGCGACCGTGCCGAGCAGCTCGCCGCTCGCGAGCTTCGGCAGCCAGGTCTTCTTCTGCGCGTCGCTGCCGCCCCAGAGGACCGCGAGACCGGCGAGTGAGTGACCGAGGAACGGTCCCGGCACGGCGGCCGCGCCCAGCACCTCGGCGACCAGCGCCTGGTCGAGGAGCTCCAGGCCCGCGCCGCCGAATTCGTCCGGCACCGCGATCGCCCCCAGGCCGAGCTCGACGAGGCCCTTCCACAATTCGCCGTCGTGCCCCACGTCGCCGTCGAAGATCGCCCGCACCCTGTTGGCCGGACACTCGTTGGCCGCGAACTGCCGCACCGTCTCCTGCAGGAGCTCTTGCTCGTCGGACAGGTCGAAGTTCACGGCCTAGCTCCTCTGCACTGCGGCGTCGCGGGGCAGGCCGAGACCGCGCTCGCCGATCACGTTGCGCTGGATGTTGGCGGTGCCGCCCGCGACCGCGCTGCCGAGCGACCACATGAACTGGCCGACCCACTGCGCGTTGTCGCGCGGACCGCCGAGCTGGCGCTCGCCCGGCTCGTACAGGCCGTCGTCGCCTAGTATGTCGAGCGCGAGCTTCGCGACTTCCTGGCCGATGTTCGTCGACGTGAGCTTGTTCATGAGCTGCACCCGGCCCGGGTCCTGTGACTTCGCGGCCTTGGTGAGCTGGCGGTAGCCCGAGTACTGGTGCGCGCGCACGTAGCCCTCGAGCTGCACGAGCCTCTGGCGGATCGACGCGTTCTGGATTGCGGGCTTCCCGTCCAGGAGCACGCGCCTGGCGAGTGAGACCAGCGCCTCGAAGCTGGCGAGCGCGTTCTGCGCGTCGCCGATCATGTTGCGCTCGTGCTTCAGCGTGGTGCGAGACACCAGCCAGCCCTCGCCGCGCTTGCCGACGATCCAGTCCTTGGGCGTGCGGGCGTCCGTGAAGAACACTTCGTTGAAGTCCGCCGCGCCCGTCATCTGGCGCAGCGGCCGCACCTCGATGCCCGGCTGCTTCATCGAGAGCAGCAGATACGAGATACCGCCGTGCTTCTGCGCTTCGGGCTCGGTGCGGCACAGACAGAACATGTAGTCGGCGCGCTGCGCGCCGCTGGTCCAGATCTTCTGGCCGTTGATCAGCCACTCGTCGCCGACCAGCTCGGCCCTGGTCGCGAGCGAGGCGAGATCGCTGCCCGATCCCGGCTCGCTGTAGCCCTGACACCAAACGATGTCACCGCGGAGGGTCGGCGCGATGAACTTCTCCTTCTGCCACTCGCTGCCCTTCTCGAGCAGGGTCGGCACGAGCATGCTCGGGCCGATGCCCGCCAGCTCGCCCGGCGCGCGTGCGCGCGCGAGCTCGTCGCGGATGATCTGCGCCTTCAGCACGTCGGCGCTCTGCTCCGAGCCGCCGTACTTCTTGGGGATCCGGCGCGCCAGAAAGCCCGCGGCGATGGCGCGTTCGCGGAACAGCGCCGCGCGCTTCTCGCCCGGGAGCTTCGCCTCGTCGCCGCGCAGCGGCCAATTTCCGGCGAGGAACGCCTTCACGTCGCCGCGGAACGCCTCGTACTCAGCGCTGTAGCCGAGATCCATCGAACACCTCGCCCGCGCGCGTCGCCGCGCGCCGCTGTCGGGGACCGATTGGTGGTCGGACGCGCGCGCAGTCTATCATGGGCTCCAGAGGAGCTTCGCGATGGCCTACCCGATCATCTCCGCGGACTCGCACGTCACCGAGCCGCCGAACACTTACACCGAGTTCATCGACCGCGCGTTCCGCGATCGCGCGCCGCGCATGGAGAAGGTCGGCGACTCGGGAGACATGTTCGTGATCGACGGCATGTCGCGTCCGGTCTCGATCGGGCTCGCCGCGGCCGCGGGCCGGCCGCCCGAGGAGATTCGCGTGCGCGGCTGGAAGTTCGAAGACCTGCACCGCGGCGGTTGGGATCCCGAGGCGCGAATCGCGGACCAGACCCGCGATGGGGTGGCCGCGGAGATCATCTACCCGACCGTGGGCATGGTGCTCTGCAATCACTCGGACTTCGACTACAAGAAGGCCTGCTTCGATGCATACAACCGCTGGATCGCGGGCTTCCAGTCGGCGCATCCGGAACGCCTGCTCGGCATCGGCCAGACGGCGATGCGCACGCCCGAGGAAGGCATCGCGGATCTGCGCGAGATCAGGCGCCTCGGCCTGCGCGGCGTGATGATGCCCGGCGATCCCGCGGTCGAGGACTATGACTCGAAGGTCTACGACGGATTCTGGGAGGCGGCGGTCGAGCTCGAGTTACCGCTCTCGTTCCACATACTGACCTCGCGCGAGACTTCGCCGACGCGCGGGCCCAAGATGAACAGCTTCCTGTCGATCATCCGCGGCTGTCAGGACATCATGGGCACGCTGATCCTCGGCGGAGTCTTCGAGCGACATCCGAAGCTGCGCGTCGTGTGCGTCGAGGCCGACGCCGGCTGGGTGCCCCACTACATGTACCGCATGGACCACGCCTACAAGCGCCACCGCTACTGGCTGCCCGCGGGCCAGCAGCTCTCGAAGCTGCCCTCCGAGTATTTCCGCGAGCACATCTACACCACCTTCCAGGACGACTGGGTCGCGTTCAAGACCGCCGACCACATGAACTGGAGGCGCCTGATGTGGGCGAACGACTTCCCGCACAGTGACTCGACCTGGCCCTGGTCCCAGGAGATGCTCGCCGAGCACTCCGCGCACCTCTCCGCCGAGCAGCGCCAGGCGATCCTGTGCGAGAACGTCGCGGATCTCTACAAGATCGATCTCGCGCCGCTGCAGTAGTCGCCGCTAGGGCTGGTGCTCGCTGCGCGCGCCTTCGGCGCTTGCCGGCCGGCTCAGGCCGGCCTTCGCCGGCCGCTTCCGCCGGCGACGCGGGCAACCGCTCGCGCTTGCGACGGGCCTCACCTCGCGGACCAGCTGGCAATCGGAGTGTCCAGCAGCTCTGCGAGGCGCTCGATGCGGCGGTCGCCGTCGATGCGCAGGCCGACGAAGCG
>WNFL01427077.1_pt1 | contig 35619 bp, 34 predicted proteins | sample 5400361 | NCBI WGS metagenome assembly WNFL01 (sample SAMN13153351, study PRJNA577476) | soil metagenome | isolation source: 40 cm soil on Douglas fir-dominated hillslope | place: USA:California | collected 2013-09-17
CGCTCAATGCGCCTGCCGCCGCCGCGACATCTCCGCTCGACAGCGCCGCCGATGCGCGCTGCAGCGAAGCCGCCATCGTAGGGTCCTGGGCATGCTGCGCAGCGTCGGCCAGCGCTTTCGCTAGCTGCACTTGCTGCGCCGGGGTCAGGGACTGGAGTTGCGCGGCAAGGTCGCGCAGCGCCTGGGCGCCTTTCGATGGACTCGCCGTCAAGGCCTGTCCGGCGGCCTGCCCGGCCGTGGTCGTGCTGAGCGAGGCGGCCAGGTTCTGGGCGGTGCTGGTTCTCGCCGGAGTCTGAGGATCGGACAGCTGCTGCAGGCGCTGCTCGGCGGGCGAGATCGCCTGCAGCGCCTGGCGAGGATCCTGAGCCTGAGCGATTTTTTGCTGGGTGTCGGAGAGAATCTTCTGCACCTTGGGATCGACCGGCGCCGTCTTGGGGCTGGCCGCGATCTTGCGCTGCACGTCGCGGATCGTGCTGGCGGCCTTGGCCTGGCTCGCGCGGTCGGCGTTGCGCTGCGCCAGCACCTGGTCCATCGGATTGGGCAGGACGGCGAGCCCGTCCAGGGGAGCCCAGGCCCTGCGCGACCTTGCCGCGCAGTTCCGGAGCCTGACCCCGCAGCAGCAAGCACAGCTCGCGAAGGCGCTGGCCGATGCGGCGCAGCACGCCCAGGACCCCACGATGGCGGCTTCGCTGCAGCGCGCCTCAGCGGCGCTGTCGAGCGGAGATGTCGCCGCGGCGGCCGGCGCGTTGAGCGATGTCGCCGGGCAGCTTGATTCGCTGCAAGACCAGCAGAGCAACGACCAGGCGATCGCCTCGGCGATCAACGGCCTCGAAGCGGCTCGAGCGGGCCTCGCAGCCCAGGCGGACCGCGACGCCGCCGGTTCGGCAGCGGCTGGAGCGGGAGCGGGCGGCTCGCCGTCTGCCGCCGCCAGCAATGGAAACGGAAATGGCAACGGAAACGGCAGCGGAGGGTCCGGCAGCGGTGGAACGGGCGGCGTCGGAGCCGGCGGCAGCGGATCAGGGTCTGGTTCCGCGGCGAAGCCGGGCGAGAGGCTTTACGTGCCGGGCCAGCCGATCCCGGGCCAGGCCGTGAACGATCCAACCCCCCTTGGCCCAGGGCAGGATGTGCCGCTCACCCCGTACACGCAAGTGGTGCAGGCCTACCAGCAGGCGGCGCTCGACGCAACCAACCAGAGCCTTATTCCGGGAAGCGAGCGCGACCTGGTTCGCGAGTACTTCTCGAGGCTGGGCGAGTCAACGGGGGGCGCGTGATCTCAGAGGAATCGCGAGCGGACCCGAAGAAGGTGACCGAGCTTGCGAACAATCTCGAGACCGAGCTCGCGCGGCTGATCGTCGGTCAGAAAGAGCTGCTCCGCGACACCGTCATATCGCTCATCTCCGGCGGCCACATCCTGCTCGAGGGCGTGCCCGGCCTTGGAAAGACGATGCTGGTCCGCTCGCTCGGCCAGGCGCTCGAGCTGAGCTTCTCCCGCATCCAGTTCACGCCCGACCTGATGCCGGCTGACATCGTCGGCACGAACATCATCCGCGAGGGAGATTCCGGGCGTCGAGAGTTCGAATATCAACCTGGTCCCATCTTCGCCAGCCTGGTGCTTGCCGATGAGGTGAACCGAGCAACGCCCAAGACGCAAAGCGCGCTCCTGGAGGCGATGCAGGAACGCACCGTCACGGTCGGCAACGAGACCCGTGCCCTTCCTGTTCCGTTCTTCGTTCTCGCGACACAGAACCCGATCGAGCTCGAGGGGACGTATCCGCTTCCCGAAGCTCAGCTCGACCGATTCTTCTTCAAGGCGCTCGTGCCGTTTCCGAGCGAGACCGAGCTGCTCGAGATCGCCCGGCGGACGACAGGCGAGACCCAGCCCGAGCTGCACGCCGTCGGTGATGCCGAAGCGATCGTCGCCGCACAGCAGGTGGCACGGGAAGTGCCGATCGCCGAACACGTGCTGCGTTACGCGGCCCGGCTGATCATGGCTACGCATCCCAACCGAACCGAGCTCGACTCGGTTCGGAAGTACGTGCGCTATGGAGCGAGCCCGCGCGGCCTGCAGACGCTCGTCCTCGCGGGCAAGGTGAGGGCGCTGCTCGAAGGCCGCTTCAACGTGGCCTTCGAAGACCTCGCGGCGGTCGCGCATCCCGCGCTGCGCCATCGTGTCTTCCTGCAGTTTGAAGCGGAGGCCGACGCCGTCACCACCGACCAGATCATCGACGAGATCCTGGAGCACACCAAAAAAGAGTCCTCATAGATGGCGGCCTTGCTCGATCCCCCGCTCCTGCGCCGGCTGGAAGGGCTCGCGCTCCAGGTGCGCCGAGCGGTGAGCGGCCAGATGGGCGGCGAGCGGCGATCGACCGCTCGCGGCCGCTCGGTGGAGTTCGCGGACTTCCGCAGCTACTCACCGGGCGACGACTTTCGCCTGATCGACTGGAACGCATACGCACGGCTGGACCGCTTCATGCTGCGCCTGTTCGTCGCGGAGCAGGAGCTGCCGCTGAGCATCTTCTTAGACCTGAGCGGCTCGATGGATTGGGGCCGGCCCAACAAAGCCACGACGGCCAAGCGACTGGCCGGCGCGATCGCATACGTGGCGCTCGCGGCGCTTGACCGCGTGCGGTTGACAGTTTTCGCGGCAGGTCCCACCTCCGGTGGCGCTCCTTATCGGGGCCGCCGGGCGGTGGCCGAGCTCTTCTCGCGCCTCCAGTCCTTTCCAGTTGGGGGACCGACCGATTACTCCAGGCTCGTCTGGCCGATCGCCAGACAGCGGCCCGGGATGACGGTGCTCATAAGCGACGGGCTGGGTGATTCGCCGATCGATTCCGCGATCTCGGCGCTGGGCGGCGCCCGTCAGGAAGGAGCGGTGCTGCAGCTCCTCGCGCCCCAGGAGTCAGCGCCCGACTGGAACGGCGATGCTCGTCTGAGGGACGCGGAAACCGAGATCGAGCGCGAGTTCACCTTGACGCCGGCGACCCGGACGGCTTACGTCGAGGCCCTCGCGCGGCGGACCCACGAGATCGAGAGGTCGGCACATCGCCGGGGCCTTCGCTTTGCCCGGCTCTCATCCGACCAGCCGATCGAGGACATGGTCCTCCTTACTCTGCGGCGGCTCGGACTGCTCTCGTGACGTTCCTCGCGCCCGCGGCCGCATTCCTCGCTCTGACTTTGCCGGCGATCATCGCGCTGTACTTTCTGCGGATCCGCAGGCCGACCAGGATCGTGCCCGCGCTGCACCTCTGGCCCGACCAGGTGCGCGATCGGCAGGCCAATGTGCCCTGGCAGAGACTGCGCTTCAGCTGGCTTCTGCTGCTTCAGCTGCTGGCCGCCGCGGTGCTGGTGGCGGCCGCCGTTCAGCCGGTGCTGTCCGCGGGCACCAGCCTTGCGCAGCACTCGGTCGTGCTGCTCGACGTGTCCGCGTCGATGCAGGCCCGCGACGTCCAGCCGACGCGCCTGGATGAAGCCAAGAAAGAGATCGGAGCGCTCATCGATCAGATCGGCCCACAGGACAGGATGACGCTGATCGCGGTCGGCCCAACCCCTCATGTCATGGCGTCGGTGGTCGGCGACCGCGACGCGCTCCGTCGCGCGTTGGGGAACCTCGCGCCGAGCAACGGTTCCGCAGACCTTTCCGCCGGGCTAACGCTGGCGGCGGGCCTCGTGACTCCGGGCGACGACGCTCGCGCGTACCTGTTCAGCGACGGAATCGTCGGTCCGATCCGCACGGACTCCAGCAGCAGCCTCCCGTTTCCCGTGGACTACCGCCGCATCGGCGTCTCAGGCGAGAACGTCGGCCTGACCTCACTCGTCGTGCGCACGAGCGCTCAGTCGCGCGCGGCGTTTCTCCATCTGCAGAACTTCGGCCAGCAGGCGCGCTCCTTCAACCTGGACTGGCGCGCGGACGGCAAGCTGGTGGACATCCGCCAGCTGACCCTTACAGGCGGGCAGGCCGAGGACCTCGTGCTTCCGGTGCCGTCAGATGCAACAGTCGTGTCTGCTCATATCGATGGCGGTGACGTGTTCTCGCTCGACGACGCCGTCACAGCGGTCGCGAAGACTCCGAGCACGTTTCGGGTTCTGCTCGTCACCCCGGGCAACGTGTTCCTCCAGCAGGCCATCTCCTTGCGCGCTGACATACGCCATGACCATCTTCGATCGCTTTTCGCCGTCCAGCCTGCCCAACGCGCCGCTGATCATGGTCGACCCACCCGCCGGCAGCCCTCTCGCCGGCGGCCCGCCGATCGGCGTCGGCCGCGTGCGCGCCACGGATGCGGGCGATCCGCTGCTGACCAATGTCGACCTCAACGATGTGCACATCGCCCGCAGCCAGGACCTGCGGACCGACACGTTCGGCCGCGCCCTCATCACGAGCATTCAAACCCCACTCGTACTCGTGCGCGATGAACCGTTTCGGCAGGCGCTCTTCGGTTTCGACCTGCACGAATCAGACCTGCCGCTGCGCATCGGCTTTCCGATCCTCGTGCAGAACCTCAGCGAGTGGATCTTGCCGCCGAGCGTGCCGAGCCACAGCTTCCATCCCGACGAGTCGGTGACCATCGTGCCCGAGACGGGCGCCACCTCGGTGACGGTCGTGCGACCCGACGGCAGCCGTCGCCTGCTCGCCGGGGGCGCGCTTGCGACGTTCGGCGATACGAACCTGGTAGGTCTCTACACAGTCGAGCAGGTGGCGGTGGGAAAGACCGACAGATCCTGGTTCACCGTCAATCTCTTCTCTGAACAGATCTCCCGGCTCAAGCCCGCCGACCGCCTCACGCTGCCGCCGATCAGCAGCACGATCGCGGTCAACACCGTCCATCGCGGCCAGCTCGAGATCTGGCCGTGGATTGCCCTCGGCGCGCTTGGCCTGGTCGTCCTCGAATGGCTGGCTTTTCATCGTGGGCTTTGACCTCATCCGCCCCCTGTTCTTGGGGGCGGGAATCATCGCGCTGGCGGCGATCGCCGTCATCTGGAGCCGCCTGGCGCCACCTCTGGCGCCCCGCCGGGCGCAGGTCTCGCTCGGCCTGCGCGCGTTGATCGTGGTGCTGCTCACGGGCGCGCTCGCCGGGTTCGAGCTGCAGACCACGCCGTCGGCCCAGTCCCTGATCGTCGTGGCGGACCTGTCAGCCAGCGTTCAAAACGCGCAGGACACGGAGCTCGCCACGGTCAAGCGCATCCTGGACTCGCGCCAGGGCGACAACCGCGCCGGTTTGGTGAGCTTCGCGCGCGACCCACAGGTCGAGCTGAACGCGACCACCGCTCCCCAATTCGGCTCGTTCCAGAGCCGGCCCAACCCTCACTACACCGATGTGGCTTCGGCACTCCAGCTCGCCGGGTCGATCATGCCGGGTGACACGCGTCGACACGTCGTGCTGGTCAGCGATGGACGCTCGAACCTCGGCGACGCCGCGGCAGAAGCGCGACTGCTCCAGGCCGAGGGGGTGCGGGTCGACTCGATCGCGGTCAACGTGCCGGTCGGACCCGAGGTGCTGGTGGACCGCCTCGATGCCCCGCGCTCCATCGCGGCGGGAGAGCAAGCCGATGTGAGCGCGGTGATCGTCAGCAACACGGTCACCGCTGCGACGGTGCGCTGGTATGTCGACCACACGCTGGTCAACACCGTTCATCTGCAGCTGGCCGCGGGAGAGACGGCTCTCACCCAGATCGTGCAGCCGGCCCAGCCTGGGTTCCATTCGGTCCAGGCCGTGGTCGACCCGACCGTCGATTCATACGCCGAGAACAATGCCGGCGAGGCGCTGATCCAGGTCGTGGGTCCGGCCCGCGTGCTCCTGGTCGAGGACACGCCGGGCGGAGCCGCCAGCCTCGCGCCTGCCCTTCAGTCGACGGGCATGCTCACCACAACAGTCGCGCCGGCCCAGATGCCACGAACCTCGGCCGACCTGGCGGCCTATGCAACCGTGGTCCTCGTCAACGTGCCCGCATCGAGCCTTGGCGTCGAAGAGATGGCCCTGCTGCAGGCGGTCACGCGAGATCTTGGCCTCGGTCTGGTGGTGATCGGCGGCTCGGACAGCTACGGGCCCGGCGGCTACGCGGGCACATCGCTCGAGACCACGCTGCCGGTGCAGATCCTCCTGCCGGAGAAAAGGCAGAAACCTCCGGTCGCGGTGATGCTGGTCCTGGAGAGCAGCGAGGGGCAGCAGGGCGACCAGATCATTCGCGGCGCGGCCGAGAGCGTCATCGATCAGCTCACTCCCAGGGACAGCGTCGGAGTCACCAACGGAAGCGGCGGGACGATCGTCGTACCTCTCGCACCGCTGACGGACAAGGCCGCGGTCAAGAAGAAGATCGACGCGATGGGCCTCGGCGATCCGATGTCGTATCAGCCCGACCTCACCGCAGCCGATACAGAGCTTGGCAAGTCGGCGGCGTCGCTGAAGCACATCATCATGCTCGGCGACGGCGACCCGTTTTTCGTGACGCAGCAATCCGTCGTAGCGGGCATCCACGCGCACGGGATCACCATCTCGACTGTCGTGGTCGGCGCCAACGGCCAGAGCAACAACATCCAGGACGTTCCGCAGATCTTCCTCAAGGAGACCAACGAGGCGCTCAAGCCGTGGATCGTCGAAGGCAGCATCACTCCACGCCTGAGCTCGCTGGCCGAAGTCCTGCCGGGCGTTCCGCTCGACTCGTTTCCCGCCCTGACCGGCTACGTGGCGACGACCCCGCGGGCGGCGGCGGACGTCGTGCTGCAGAGCCCGCAAGGAGATCCGCTCCTCGCGACGTGGCAGTACGGCCTCGGCCGCGTGGTCGCCTGGACGAGCGACGCACAGGGCCGCTGGACCGCCGCGCTGCTCGAGTGGCCTTCGGCCAATCGCTTCTTCGGTGACCTCGTCCGGTACAGCCTGCCGCAGTCGGCCGACCCTGCGCTGCAGGTCGAGACGCAGGTGCAGGGAGATCACACCCACCTGCTCGTCACGTCTCCCGGCTCGTCAGGGGAAGCGGTGAGCGTCGGCGTGGTGACGCCAGACCTGTCGGACACCACGCTGGCATTGTCGTCGACCGGGCCCGGCCGGTTCGAGGGTGATCTTCGGACCGACCAGGTCGGAAGCTACCTGCTTCACATCACCGACTCGGTTGGAGGAACCGTCAAGCACGCGAGCACGATCGGCCTGGTCGTCCCCTACTCGCCCGAGTACCACAGCCTGGGAACCGATATCGCGACCTTGAGCGCGATCGCTCGGGCGGGCGGCGGCGTGCTGCTCACGGATCCGTCATCGGCCTTCAACGTCCCGGTGCCGCCGATCCACGCGGTCCTGCCCATCGGCGAGCTGTTGCTCGTGCTCGCGATCCTGCTGTTCCCCATCGACGTCGCGCTCCGGAGACTGGTGTTCCGCGCCGAAGACCTTCCGGTGTGGCGCGCGGCGTTGAAGCGAGCGCCGGCCGCGTCCCTGCCCGCGGAAGCGACGGTGAGCCGGCTGCGGGAGCGCGTGTCGGACGTCCGCGCGGCCCGAGGATCGAAGCCGCCCCCAACTTAAGGCTGGTTTAGTTCACGTGCGTCAGCTCGGCGCTGACCTTCCACAGCCGGCCCGCGACTGATTCGTCGTAAGTGACGGTGGAGGACTTGATCGGAACGCCTTTGTTGTTGAAGAAGGCCCCGCTCACGCCATCCACCTCGGGAGACGATGCGAGGAAGACGGTGGGCTTCGCGCCATCGACCGCTTTTCCCCTCATGAACGAGAAGATGCTGAATGGGAAAGGCACCTTGAGGTTGGTCTTGACGAAGCCAGGCTCGACTGCGTTTGCCGTCACGCCGGTCCCCTTGATGCGGCGGGCGAGCTCGTACGTAAACAGGATGTTGGCCAGCTTCGAAGCGTTGTAGGCGCGGATCTCTCCGTAGCTCCGAGCGCTCTGCAGGTCGTCGAAGTCGATCTTGCCCATCGCCTGCGCGCCCGACGAGACGGTGACGATCCGCGCCGGAGCGCCTGCGCTGAGCACCGGGAGCAAGAGATTGGTCAGCAAGAAGGGACCGAGGTGGTTGGTTGCGAATACGGTTTCGAGCCCATCGACGGTCTCCGTACGCCTCGCGCTGGTCATCCCGGCGTTGTTGACGAGCACGTTCAGCCGCTCGTGCCGAGCCTTGAATTCGTTGACGAGCTGTCGAATCGACTTTTGCGAAGACAGGTCGGCGATCAGCACCTCGACATCGGAGTTGCCGGTTTGCTGACGCACATCGGCCTGGGCGAGCACGCCACGCTTTTGGTCTCGGCTCACCATCACCAGCGTCGCTCCCATCCGTGCCAGCCCGAGCGAAATCTCCTTTCCCATCCCGGCATTCGCGCCGGTGACCATCACGACCTTGCCGCTCAGCGCGTTAGTCAAATTGCATCGCCTGGCGGTAATTTACCACTAATGTTGATTACCACGGTGGTGAAGAATATCCTTTCGGTCGATGGCACCCCGCTCAGAGCACCTGCGCCTCGAAGGCGAGGTGGTCGGTCTTTGGTTCGAGATGCAAGCGCGCCTCGAGTCCCACTTCACCGAGCTCGCCGCTCAGTACAGGCTGTCCGCGGTCCAGGCCAAGGTGCTCCTCCTGCTGCAGCCCGATGGAGCAATGACGATGCGGGCGATTGCCGGCCAGCTGCAGTACGACGCCTCCAATCTCACCGGCGTGGTTGATCGCCTCGTCATCCAAGTGACCGCCGGGCGAAGGGTGTCGTGCTCACAGCCGAGGGCCAGCGTATGCGACGCGCCTTTTGGGAACGCTTGACCGGCAACACCGGCCCGCTGGGGCGGTTGAACGACCGGGAGCTGGTCAGCCTCGGCCGCCTCCTCGGCAGGGCGTTGCGGACGCCCGAGGCGCCCTGACAAACTGAGGCCATGCGCGGCTTCTTGTTTGGGCTGGTCGTTCTGATCGTTCTCGGCGTGACCGTGCTGTCATTCCGGCCGGGCGGCATCCGCAGACAAATGGGATTCGTCGCCCGCCGGTTCCGGATCATGCTCGTGCTCGGCGGGATCTTTGTGGCCGGATCGACGATCATCCGCATCGCGGCACCTGAGGGAGTGATCGCCGACTACGGACCGCCCGCGATCGCGATCGTTCTGGCCGGGACATTTCTGATTGTCGGACGCGACCCGTCAGAGACAGGGGTCGTTCGTAAGTCTTAGCCCGTGTTCTGGAGGCCCGCGGCGACCCCGTTCACCGTTACGAGCAGAACCTGTGCGAGCCGCGCACGCTCGAGCTGATCGATGGACTGGCCGCGCAGAGCCTCCAACGTGTGGAGCTGGATCTGCGACAGGGCATCGACATATGGGTTGCGAAGCTCGACGGCCCATGAAAGAACGCGATGGTTCTCGAGCAGCCGTGAATGACCGGTCACCGCAAGCACGGTGTCGACCGTGAGGTCGTACTCGGAAAGGATGCGACCGCTGAGGTCCGGGCGCTCTCCGAGGTCCAGGTATCGCTCGGCGATCCTGCGATCTGTCTTGGCCAGGCTCATCTCTGCGTTGTCGAGCAAGACGTTGAAGAGCGGCCATTCGGCGTAGGCCTCGCGCAGCTCGGCCATGTCCGCGGCGGCCATTCCGCTTCCAAGCCCGTACCAACCAGGCAGGTTCAGGCGCATCTGGGACCAGGCGAAGACCCACGGAATCGCGCGCAGTTCTTCGAGCCTTTGCGACCCGCCTCGTCTCGCCGGACGCGAGCCTAGCCTCATCTGTCCAAGCTCGTCGATCGGGCTCACCCTGCTGAACCACTGCTCGAATCCGTCGGTTTCGATCAGGCCGCGATAGGCCGCGCGGGCCGGTTCGTCGATGCGATTCCCCAGCTCGCGAAACCGGCCGTGCTCTGGCTCCGCCGCCGTGCCCACATCGGGCAAGGAGGCCAGCAGAACCGCGGAGGCGACCTGCTCCAGGTGACGGCGCGCGATGGCCGGATTCGAGTACCGGGCGAAGACCACCTCGCCCTGCTCGGTGACCTTGAAGTGGCCGGCGATCGAACCGGGCGCCTGGGCGCGAATCGCGCGGTTCGCTGGACCGCCGCCGCGCCCGAGTGCGCCACCGCGGCCGTGGAACAGCGTCAGCCGCACGCCGCGGCTCGCCGCCCAGCGGACGAGCTCGGCCTGCGCCTCGTACAGGGCGAGGCTGGCAGAGACCGGCCCGACCTCCTTGGTCGAGTCGGAATAGCCGAGCATCACTTCGAGGCGCCGGGTGGTTTCGATCTGGCGCCGGACCGGTTCCAGCTCGACCATCCCGTCCAGCACTGCCGTGGCGCGGCGGAGGTCTTCGACGGTTTCGAAGAGTGGGATGGCCTCGAGCTCGGGCCCCGGTCCGCCTTGCGTCGCGGCTTTGGCAAGCGCGTACACGTTGGCGATGTCGCTTGAATCGCGCGTGAAGCTGACGATGTAGCGCCGGCAGGCGTGAACCCCAAATCGCTCCTGGATCTGCCTGATCGCTCGAAATGTCGCCAGCACCTCTTCGGTCTGCGCGGATAGCCGCCCTCCGCCTTCGATCTCCCTCAGGGCGACCTCGTGGATGCTGCTGTGCTGGCGCACCTCAAGCTCCGCCAGGTGGAACCCGAACGTTTCGGCCTGCCAGACCACGTTCTGGAGCTCACCGTAAGCGAGACGGTTGGCGCCGGCCGAAGCAAGCGATCTCTGGACCGCGCGCAGGTCATCCAGGAGCTCAGACGGCGTTCGGTACGCGATCGTCGCGTCGGCGACGCGTGTTGCCCTGACCCGCTCGGCCGCATATAGAAGGTATTGACGGTGCTGCTCCGAGGGCGACCGGGCGGCGAGGTCAGCGAGCCGGGCAGGCTGGGCGAGCCGCGCGGCCGCGAGACGCGAGCCGAGCTCCTGATCCGGCGGGGTGGTCACGGTGTCCGCCGTGAGCGAGCGGCCGATGCGGAGGAGCGCGGTCTCGAGGCCACGGAGCACGTGATCCGCGTGGATCTCCATGGCGTCAACGGTCACCCCGGCGGTCACCGCGGGGTTGCCGTCGCGGTCGCCCCCGACCCAGCTGCCCAACCGGATGAAGGCAGGCGCGATCGGAGGACGGAGGCCCGCATCGTCCGGACCAAGAGCGGTGTCGAGGTCGCGGTAGATCTCGGGTATCGCGCGAAACAAAGTCTCGTCGAAGATCGCCATCACGGAGCGCACCTCGTCGAGCGGGCGGACCTGCGTGCTGCGCAGCTGGGCGGTGCGCCAGAGGAGGTCGATCTCCTCGAGCAGGCGCCGCCTTGCCTCTCGCTCCTCGCGCGCAGAGACTCGCGGATCGTCCAGGACCTCGAGCTGCGAGCCCACGCGCGCGATCGCGGCGACGACGGCCCGGCGCCTCGATTCAGTCGGGTGCGCGGTGAGCACGGGGTGTATGACGAGGTCGTCGAGGAGCGCCCGAAGCCTGGACTCGCCTGGTCCAGAGCGGATCTCGGCCACGGCCTGGGCCAGCGACTCCGCAAGCGGCTCTGTGCCGCGGTCCCGGTCGCGCAGTGCCCGCGCCCGGTGTCTCTCCTCCGCCAGATTGATGAGCTGGAAGTAGCACGTGAACGCACGCGCAACCTGCTCCGCCCTGTCGATCGGCCACGATGCCACCAGGCGCGCCGACGTCCCCTCGTCGTCCTGCTCGCGCGCAACGATCACCGTGCGGCGGAGATTCTCGACGTCTTCGAGCAGGCCGGCGCCGCCGTACTCGGCCAGCACCTGGCCGAGCATGTCCCCCAGGAGGCGGACCTCCCGGCGCAGCGGAGCCGGCATCTCGATGCGCGCCACCTCACGCGATTTCACGGCGACATTCTCGGGCCCAGCACGTGTTGCGGGTCTGTGCGAACATTTGCTCGCTGTGGCGCAGCCCCCTCGCCCCGACCGGTTGGGCCTGAATGCCGCCGACCCGGCCACCCTGGTCGTGGACCTGAACTGCGCCTTCGCGTCCATCGAGCAGCAGCACGACCAGAGCCTCCGCGGCCGGCCGCTCGCGATCGCGGCCTACGCCACCAACGCCGCCACCATCGTCTCCTCGTCCCGCGAAGCCCGCGACCTGGGGATCAAGACCGGCATGAAGGTCTTCGAGGCAAAGGCGATCTTTCCAAACGTGCTGGTCATGGAGCCCAACCCGCCGCGCTACCGCGCCGTGTCGGACCGGCTCATGGAGATCATCGAACGGCACACTCCTGACGTCCTTCGGATGTCGATCGACGAAGCCTCGCTGAATCTCGCCGGGACGCCGGACCTGGTCCGCCTGGGACCGGCCGGCGTCGGGCTCGCGATCAAGAAGGCGCTCCGCGAGGAAGTGGGCGAGTGCGTCACCTGCTCGGTGGGCATCTCCACCTCGATCTGGATGGCCAAGCAAGCGTCCAACCTGAACAAGCGAGACGGGCTCGAGCGAATCGATCACACCAACCTCGTCGCGGTCTTCGAGCGCCTCGAGCTGACAGACCTGTCCGGGATCGCAGATGCCAGCGCCCGGCGCCTTGCGCTCGCGGGCATCCATACGCCGATCGAGTTCTTGTGCTCGACGCCGGAGGAGCTCCACCGCGCCGGGTGGAACCCGGAACACGCGAAAGCGTGGCTGAGGAGGCTGCGCGGCTTCGAGGTCAGCAATTTCGAGAGCGTGGCACGGAAGAGCTACAGCCACTCGCACGTGATGGCCCGCGCGACCAGCTCGCAGCGCGAGCTCGAAGAGCTGTTGATGCGCCTCTCGGACATGGTGGGCCGCCGGCTGCGTGCGGCCGGGCGTCGGGGCCGGGTGGTGTCGGTGGGCGTCGTCTACCGGCCGGTGGCCGGACATTTCTCCAAGCAGGTGACAATGCCGAATCCCATCGCCACCGGAGAGGAGATCTACCGCGCCGCCCTGGAGCTTCTGGCTGCGCGCGAGCCGCGGCGCGAGGTCGGCACGCTCGGCGTTGGCCTCGCGGGATTGACCGACGCGGACTCCGGGCAGATGGGCTTGTTCACGGGTGATATCCGTCCCCGCAACGAGCGTCTCGAGACGGCGATCGATGCGATCCGCGACCGCTTCGGCGAGGATGCCGTGCAGCGTGCGCGCCTCCTGGGCCGGGCGCCGGTGGTTCGCGACCGCATCGCCTTCGGCAACACCGGACACCCGGAGGAGGACTAAGGGTTCAGCGAGCGCCGCCCAGAGCGTCGTACTCTCATCATCACCGATGGAAGTTTGCAAGCATCTCGACCAGGTCAACGAGGTCACACCCAGCGGCGACGGCTGCGAGGACTGCCTGCGAATGGGCGGTTCGTGGGTGCACCTCAGGCTCTGCATGAGCTGCGGTCACGTCGGCTGCTGCGACAGCTCGCCGAACAAGCATGCCACCGCCCATTTCCGGAAGACCGGGCATCCGATCATCAGGACGTTCGAGCCTGGCGAGAGCTGGGGCTGGTGCTACGCCGACGAGGTGGAGCTCGACCCCACCGGCTGGCCGGTCCGCGGCCCAGTCGCACATTCGGTGCGCTGAGCGCTCACACCCACGCGACGGCCAGGCGTTCGATTCCTGTCAGCTGCGCGTCGGGACGGTCGGCGAGGTAAAGCCGGAGCAGGTCGCGCGGACCCGTTTCCTCGACCCGGGAGAATCCACTCCGCCTGAGGAGCTCGTCGAGCTCGCCGGGACGGAACAGGCTTAGAAATCGCTCGCCTCGCTCCTCTGCTTGCGACATCGTCCAGGCCAGGCCCGCGGCGGCCGTCTCGCTGAGCTCTGAAGCGGGAACGACATACGTGAGCACCAGTCGAGAGCCCGGGACAAAAGCAGCGACCAGCTCAAAGATTCTGCCGATCGCCGCGTGATCCAGGTACTGGGTGAGTGCGATCGCAGAAACGATCGCCGGCGCGGAGGGATCGAATTCCGCCTTGACCAACCCGCCACGCAAGTCGTCCTTCGCATGGTCGAGCGGGACAAACTCAACTGAGGCCGGGATCGTGACGCCCATTTTTTCGAGGCGGCTGCGCTTCCAGGCCTGCGATGTGGCGCGGTCGACCTCGAAAATTCTCAAACGTTCGCTGAGGTCGGGTCGCCGGTAGGCGAAGGAGTCAAGACCCGCGCCGAGGATGACATACTGACCTACGCCGTCGTGGATCGCAGCCTCGACGGCATCCTCGACGAAGCGCATGCGGATCGCGAAGGCAAGGCCGAACGATTGGCGTGACGCCTCAGGAAGCTGACTCGTCAGCTGGGCCATCAGCGCGGTGCCGTGCTCTCCCGCCAGCCCAAGGGCCAGGTGATCCACCACCAGCGGTCCTTTGCTCTCGGCGTGAATGGCGCGCCCGACCGCTGCCAGCGTCGCGGTGTATCCGGGCCCTGACTCGACTTCCCCCATCCTCGAAGCTAGCTGTATTCCCAACCTTCATCGGAACCACACCATCCTCGATTCGTCGCTTCGTGTGAACATCACCTAACGCGGCCGGATCTCGGCCGATAGTGTCGGCGCATGCAAGAGGATCGCCTCAGGTTGGTGGCTCGCGTGTCGGCGGAGGTCTTCGCCTCCACCAGCTTGACCGAGGTATGCGAATGGCTCATCGAGCGGCAGCACAACCCGGTGCGCTTGGGCGCCGAGCATCTGCCCGCGCTCGGCCGGAGCACCTGGCTCAGGGTGGCTCGTCCGATCACGGCTCCGCGTGCGGTGCTGTGCACGTTGTGGCTGCACGAGGACATCGACGGCGGCGGCTGCATGGTTGCGGGCACCCTTCGTTTCGTGAGCCATCCGACAGCATCCGACGTCAGGCTTGGCTTCGAGGGCCTCATGGTGCGCACCGGCCAAGGGGACGACGCCGCGCTGCAACTCCTTCAGCTGATCGCGTCATCGATCGTGCGCGGCGACTCTGCGCAGGCTGACCCGATCAGCGCGGCCGGCTAGGAGCTCTTACCCACCTCGCACGCGTTCAGCTGGAGAACCCGCGCTACCACTCGCTACGCCGGCGCATTTCCCGGGTCCTCGCGTCGGGATCGTAGATCGTGCGGTACATCGGCTCGGCCCAGAGCCTGGTCAACCGCGACGGCTGAATGCGAGGATGCGGCCTCACGTTTCCAGGCGGCCGCTCGCCCTGGCGGCCGCCCTGATGCCAGCGCTCCAGGGCCTGCGCCGCCTCCTTGAACTTCGCCACCGCTTCGATGGGATCGAGCAGGTCCGCATCGTCGCCGTCCGAGCGCCCGAGATGCTCGCGCCAGAGCTGCAGCCTGAGGTCACGGGCGAACGTTCTGGCGCCGTCGCCAAGACCCGCGGGATCAACCGGTTCCCGATCGTCGCGCGCTTCGTCGATCACGGCGCAGGCGATCTCGGAGTCGTGGCTCCAGGAGCGGCGATTGAAGTTGTCCGACCCGACCGAGGCCCAGACGTCGTCGATGATGGTGATCTTGGCGTGGACGTAGACCGGCACGCAGTCCGCGTTCTCGATGTCGTAGATGGCCACACGATCGCCCGCCGCGTCGAGGAGAACTCGCACCGCATGCTCCCTCCCGACCTGGTTGGGTCGCAGCGTGAGCGCGGAAGCCTGGTCGAAGAATCGCGGAAGGACCACGACGAGATGCAGCGACTGCGAATCCCTCGACCACAGGAACTGGTCCTCGATGTAGATGAGCCGGCGCGCGCGTCGGACGGCTTTTCGAAATCCGCGAGCGACGCTGCGCTCGCCCTGCGGGGCGAACGGGTAGCCGCCGTGGCGCCGGGCATATGTGCGCAGCACCTGAACCGCGTGGGTTCCGCGCGGCGGAGGGTCGGGGGCCATGCGCGGCAGCACGCTTGATTTGCGGTCGGTGTGGCGGAGCAGATCGTGGAGGATCCCCAACGGATCGCGGCTGAGCGGGCTGCGGTCATCCCACCTTTCGCGGAAGCAGAATTCCAGGTCACCGACCGCCGGCCCGTGGAGCTCGAGCTGAGCATCGTGCCACGGAGGCCTCCGGCCGTAAACGGGCGCCATGGTTTGATGCTNCCTGTCGCCGTCGTGCTCCTCCTCATCGCGCCGGCTGTGACAGAGGTCGATGCCTCCGACGAAGGCGACGTCCGAGTCAGGGCCCGCCACATGTCTCACGACCACCAGCTTCTGGTGATGTGAGCCGCCGAGCCTCACGCGTTGATCGAGCAGCACCTCGCCGCTCGCTGCGTTCACCTGTTCTCCGAGATGGCGGTTCTCCTTGGCGCTGAATCCGAGCCGGTCGAGGTGGGAGCGCCAGACCAGTCCTTTGACGATCACACCGCGCCTGGCGGCCGCGGCCAGCACCAGACCGACCTCGGTGTCGGGGTCGGAAGCAAGGAGCTGGTCCGGGTCGCCGCGCCAGTCCGTGAAGTAGAGCTGATCCCCGCGGTCCAGCCCGCGAATGACTTCCAGCAGCCGGCCGAAGTAGGTGGCCCCATGTACGAGGGTCTCGACCTTGTTCCCGTGGCTCCAGGCAAGGCCGTCCCCACGACGGCGGTCGAGCTCGGTGAAATCGTTGCCGCGCTCAGAGCTCGTGAGAAACCACGTCTCCAGCACGCCATCAGGCATCGCACGAAGATAACGCCGGGCGACTCCGGCTTCACTCGGCCCTGGGTTTTACTGAGATTGTTACCGGTTGCGGCTCATGTTCATTGGCTGCATGACGGGTATCGCAGCACGGCTTGGGCGTTTTAACTCAATGACCTACCCCTACTCGCGCGCCGGCGTTCATACGCTGAAGAATTGCCTCGAGGGTGTGGCCTGAAATGGCAACCCTGGAGGCCGGCAACAACACCGTCAAGCGAGCGGCCGCCAGCCCCCTGCTGGCGCTTCTCGAGCGCCTCGGCTACGCGGTCCGCGGCGCCCTGTACGCGGTCATGGGGTTGCTTGCCCTGCGCATCGCGTCCAACGCAGCGGGCGGCCAGGCCACCGACCTGTCGGGGAGCCTCGTGTTCCTGGTCGGTAATCCCTTGGGCAAGGTTGTGCTGATCGTCGCGGCGGTCGGCCTGGCGGCTTACTCGTTATGGGGTTTCACCAGGGCGATCTACGACCCGCTGCGTCGCGGCCGGGACGCGTCGGGCTACGCGGCGAGGCTTGGCTTCGCATCCAGCGCCATCTCGTACGCGGCCATCGTTTTCTTCGCTCTCCAGCTCCTCGTCGGGTCAGGCGGAACGGGCGGCGACAGCACCCAGAAGACGATAACCTCGGTCCTCACGCACCCCGCCGGCGGCTTGTTGACGGTGATCATCGGACTCGTCGCCATCGGGATCGGAATCGGACAGTTCGCCGAGGCCTACCGCGCGACTTTCAAGGAGGACCTCAAGGGCACGGAGATGAGCCCGACGGAACGGTCGCTGGCGATCGGGTTCGGCCGATTCGGGATGTTCGGCCGCGGTGTTGTCTTCCTGGTCATTGGCTGGTTCATTCTCCAGGCCGGCATCCATCACGACCCGACCCAGGTGCAGGGCTTCGGTGGCGCTTTCCTGTGGCTGCTGGGCCAGCCGTTCGGGCGCGTGCTGCTGGGGATCGTCGCGCTGGGGTTTGTGGCCCTGGGCCTGCACTCCTTCGCCTGCGCGCGGTGGATCCGGCTGATGGGTCACGCGGCTTGACCGCGATCGCCACACGCGCCAAGCCGGTGAAAAACAGGGCGACGCGGGCGAAGAGCCTGCTGATCTTGAGCTCCAAGGCAGGATCGATGACCCCCGAGATCGAAGCCAAGCTGCGCAAAGCCTTCGACGGGAGCCTCATCGTCGAGTTCGATCCCAAGATGGAGATCGAGAAACTGGTCGGACCCACCGCCCTGATCATCGTTGCGGGCGGCGACGGAAGCATTGGCTGGGTCGTGCGGAAGCTGGTGGATACCAGGCACCCGCTCGGCATCCTGTCCATGGGCACCTTCAACAACTTCGCGAAGTCGCTGCATCTGCCGACGACCGTAGACGCCGCCATCCGGGTCATCAAGACCGGGAAGCCTCATCCCATCACGCTCGGACGTTTGAATGGAAAGATCTTCCTGGAGGCCGCCGCGATCGGACTCTTCGGCGAAACCATCGCCGCCGGCGAGTCCGCGAAGGACAAGGCGTTTGGCGCCTTTGCGGAGGATGTGAAGCACATCGCCGAGGCGCGACCGTTCACCTACGAGCTGACCGGGGACATCAGGGGCAGCGGCTCCTGCATGTCGCTCGTTTTTACGAACACAACCTCGATCGGTTCGCAAATGCCCGTGAGCGACAAGACTCCTCAGGATCCGTATCTCGAGCTGTCGGTGCATGCGGGAAGAAGCCGCACGGACATCGTCAAGAGAGTGCTCGCCCGTGCTGTTCTCTCCAAGCACAAGGAGGAGGGCCTGGGCCAGCTGTTCAAGTTTCGCAAGCTCGAGGTGACCACCAGGCCGAAGGTGCGGATCTACGCCGACAACGCCCAACTCGGGCGCACCCCGGCGACCATCACCGCCGAGCTGAGCGCGCTGCAGGTGATCCTCCCGAGGTGAGCGCCCAAGCCAAGGACGCCGCGGCACCACTCGCTGAACCGAAGCAGGCCGTTGCTGAGGTCATCGCCGGGCGCCCCGGGCCGGCCGCCAGGCGCTGGCTTGGTCCGACCGCCCTGGTCGTCTTCATCCTCTTCGCGATCGACACCTACCTGGTGGTCGCCAACGACGTCCTCCCGTTCGACGTCCCGATCGCCACTTTCGTCCAGGGGCTCAACTGGGGACCCGTCGTCTATCCGATGGAGCTCCTCAACGCGAGCGCCGGCATCTGGCAGGTCCTGATCGGCGCCGTGGCTGTGGTAGGCCTGTTCGTTTATGAGCGCCGCGCAGGCTGGTTGATGCTGATCGGAAGCATCTCGAGCCTGCTCGACAACATCATCAAGCTGATCATCTCGCGCCAGCGCCCGCCCGCCGACCTCGTCCACATCCTGTCGCCCACGACGGGCTTCAGCTTCCCAAGCGGGCACGCCGTCTTTTTCACCTGGATGGCCTTCATGATCGCGGTGTCCCTCGCCCCGAAGACCAGGCCAGCTTTACGGCCGATCCTTTGGGCCCTGGTCGTCGTGGTGATCGTGCTCACATGCATCGCCCGGGTATGGGCGGGCGCTCACTGGCCGAGCGACGTCATCGGCGGCGTCCTGCTCGGAATCGGCTGGTCGGCGTTTGTGCTCTGGCTGCCTGAGCGCTGGCTGCCGTCACCCACCTTCCGATGGTTTCGAGGGCGCCCGCGCGCGACGTCATGATCCGGGTCCCCATGCTCGCGGTCGCGATCGCGTCCGCGGTCGCCGCCGGAATCCTCACCGCGATCGTCATCCTCAGTCCGTTCCTTCCGCTGGACGCCACGGTTGAGCGCGACATCCAGGCGACCGACCTGGGCCCGCTGACGCTGGCGTTCCCGTTCTTCACCTGGCTCGGTGGGCCCGGCGGGATTCCGATGCAGATTGTCGTCATCCTCCTCGTGCTTCTCTTGAACCGTCGCGCCTGGTTCCTGGCCCTTGCCTCGCTGGCCGGCGGCCTCTGGTACGAGGCCATCGTCAATCTCGTCAACAGGCCGCGGCCTGTGGTCGGCCAGGTCCTTCGTGTGACCGAACACCCTGGTTCGACCAGCTTTCCCAGCGGGCACCTCATCTTCGTCACCATCAGCGCGGCCGTTTTGATGCTGTGCATCGGCCACAGATACCTGCCTCGGTGGGCGACGCCGATCGGTTGGGCCATTGTTGCGGGGATCGTTGCCGCGGTCGCGTTGGACAGGATCTACGCGGGGACCCACTGGCCGAGCGATGTCCTCGGTGGACTGCTCATCGCGGTCGCCTGGCTCTGCTTCGTGCTGTCGCTTCGGCGCGTCACAGATCGAGCGTTCGCGAGCGGCCCGCAGAAGGGGCACAGCCGCGCGGCGGGCGCGCCAGGCGCGACCCGGTTGGGACCTACCGACTCCCTCGCCTCCTGAACACCCAGGCGCTGAAGGTGCCGATCCCGATCCCGATCACCCCGCCGACCGCCGCGTCGCTTGGAAAGTGCACGCCCAGGTGCACCCTGGAGACGCCGACCGCGGTCGCCACCCCGTAGGCGAGCGGGGCCGCCCGGGGATAGAAGAACGCGAGGGCGGTGGCGGCGGCGAAGGACGAAGCGGTGTGGCCTGATGGGAATGAGTGGTCGGCCGGGCGGATCCCCACCACACGAGCTTCGCGATTCACAAATGGACGCACGCGCCGGAAGATCGGCTTGACGCGAGTCTGCACGACATAGGTCGCCGCCAGGGAGGCGACGGCTGTGGCAGCGCCGGCCCGCCGGCCGCGGGCGCCGCCGAGAATCGCCAGGGCGATTCCTCCGGCCACCCAACCGAGACCTTCGCCGAGGTCTGAGAGCACGCTCACGTAGCGATCGCTCGTAGTCGTGTGCGGCAGCCGGTTGATCGCTCTGTACAGGCGGCGGTCGATCCCGGCTCTGCCAGGAGGCGCGACCACGACCTTGACCTCGCCAGAGTCCACGTGCACGGCCACCGGCCCCGCCTCAACCAGGGGCGCGGTCTTGGGTTCGCTCGATTTTGTATCGGTGACCTCGGGGTCGCCGGGCTTCGGCTTTGGGCGTTTCCTGGCGGCGGAGGCAGGCTTGGCGGGCTCCGTCACTCCGATTTCGACGTGCTGGGTGACTTGCGCCGCGCCCGGCCGGCCACCATCCGGAGCTGCAGGATGCGGGCCGCTCCAAAGGCGACCACGATCACGGCACCAAGGATCAGCGAGAACAGCAGCGCCACCGCGAGCGGGAGGTGGCCCTTGAACACGAGGAAGGTAACCTCGACGGTGGCCTGGTTCTGCAGGATGAAAACGAGGATCACGACCAGGGCGACGAGGCCGATGACGATCGCCGTCCACGCGCCGCTGAGGCGTGTTTGGCGCTCGCCAGGGAGCGGTTCGTCAGTCCCAGCTGCGTCGGTTGGAGTGGTGTCGCTCATCGATTCATGCTCCTCAAGCGAGGTATATCAGATGCCGCCCCAGGCGATCTGTCGATCCTATTCGCCGAGGAGGCCGGCCAGCAGCGGATAGAAGCCTGGCGATTTCGGGGCCCAGGCCACCACGCGGTTTGAAGGGGCCAGAGATATGGGCTCGCAGCCTCCCGATGCCTTGATGGTCGTGTCTCCACCATTCACATAACGGATGACGATCACGTAATACGAGCCGTCGTCTAGTGGGCAGTACATCGTTCCCGCCGGAAACGGTGGCAGAGCATCCAGCTCGTCCACGAGTTGGCTGAGCTCGACCGGGTCGGCCACCGTGACGGCTTTTCGCAGCTGGAACCGTGGGGTGTCGTTGAGCCCGCCGTAATGTGAGATGTCAACGCTGCTCGGTCCCTTGCGGACCAGGCCATCGCTCGAGGTCCAGTAGGGCAGCGTAGACCCATCGCCGCGCACCACAGCCCGCGTGCCGAGGGGCGTCGCAAGCTGCAAGTCCGCCCATGCCATCTGGTTGACTGCGCCCACGCCGGCGCAATAGCCAGTCGAAGATTGGCGATCGATGACGGAGTCGATCTTGACCTGGGAGCTGGTCTCAGAAGCTTTGACGTGAAACTCTCCGACGCACCAACCCTCCTGAATCCAGGTCACACCGACTTGGACAGTTCGTGGATCGACGCCTGGGTCCTGGAGAACAGCGAGAGGCTGAAGCGACGTCTCGGTCACGACGTTGTAGTGGGACATGCCGAAATGGACGAGCGCCGTCACGATTGCGACCGCCGCAGCGACGGTCCCCGCGATCGTGAGCCCTCGTCGCATTCTGGCTAAGCCTGTGGTACCCACACCCGAAATTCACCGTGACTGTTTTGTTTCGTCTGCACGATGACCCGTCGCGGAATTTTCGGAAGTATGTTCGCCATGCGAACCACGATCATCCTCGCCACAGTCGCTATCGGCGTCATGCGTTTGGTGCTGCGGATCGTCTCCCCAATCCAGAGGCTCGAGATCGCGCGCGAATGGACCGCTGACGAATAGATCGGCCGCCGCGCGGAGCTAGACGAAAAGCGGTGCAGTCCGCAACCGCTCTAGCATGGCCGTCATCTGGGCGTCGCCTGGGCGCGCCTCGAAACGCTCCGCCGCATCGAGGACCAGCGGCAGAAGGTCGACGTCGCCGGGGGTGTTGAGGAACATGCCCGGCCGCCCAAGCACCCACCACACCGCAAGGTCGATGTCGGACTGCGCCTCGAGCGGCTCGTACCAGGTGGTTCGCGTGCGCTCCCTCCCCAACCAGGGTCGCAGGGCGATCGACTTGATCGTCTGCACCGCGACCTTGCGCTCGGCGCAGGTCTTGACCAGCGCCTCGAAGTTCTCTGCGTAGTAAGGAAGGCGCATCGTCACGTAGTTGTAGGGCAGCAGCACGGAATCGAAATCGAAGCGCTCCAGGCTGCGGCGGTGGTTGGCCGCGATCTGCGCTCCGTGGCCGGTGACGCCGATGAATCGCACGAGGCCCTCGGCGCGGGCTTCTACGGCAGCCTCGATCGCTCCGCCACGGCTGAGCGCGATATCCCACTCGATCGGATCGGCAAGGTTGTGCAGCTGCCACAGATCGATGTGGTCGACGCCAAGCCGATCGAGCGACCTGTGCAGGTCGTCACGCGCCCCCTTGGCAGTGCGGGCGTCGGTCTTGGTGGCGAGAAAGAAGCGTCCGGGCTCGCGCTCGAGCCACGGCCGGATGCGGAGCTCGGCGTCGCCGTAGCTGGCCGCGACGTCGATGTGATTGACGCCGTGGCGGAGCAGCACCTCGAGCGTCCGATCGGCGACCACCTGGCTCACTCGGGAGAGAGCCGCCGCCCCAAAAATCGTCCGGGTGCTCTGGTGTCCGGTGCGGCCGAAATGGGCCACCTGGATTGCCATACCAATAAGGTATGCCTCCGTCCCTGGGCTGGGTCTGGGCCACTCCACGGCCAGGGCTGTCAAAACCCCGTATTTGCAGGGCCTCCGTGCCATATCAGGGCATGGCGACACGCCTGCCCGGAAACCTTACAAATAGTCCACCCTCCCTTAGGAGCGACGTGCTCCCACCCTCCAGTGCTCGCGGCGGCACCCCCCCGTGCCGCCGCCGGGCCACTGGTGGCGCCTTCAAAACACAGGCGCTGCAGCGGCCTATCCTTGCCGCGTGGCGCGCAATCGCCTAACGGCGGACGAGTCGAGCAGGCTGTACGAGCTGGACCGCACGCACTGGCTCCACCCGCAGGGAGACCTTGGCGCTCCGGTGGGCACGGTTCCGCAGCTCATCTTCAAGAGCGGCAGCGGCGCAACTCTGACTGACATCGACGGCCGCGAGTACATCGACGGCTTTGCGTCGCTGTGGAACGTGAACGTCGGGTATGGGCGAACAGAGCTGGCCGACGCCGCGGCCGCGCAGATGAAGACGCTGGCATTCAGCTCGGCGTATGGCGGCTTCGGCTCGGCGCCCGCCATAGAGCTCGCCACGAAGCTGGCCGAGCTGGCGCCCGGCGAGCTCGAGGTGACCTACTTCGCATCCGGCGGCGCCGAAGCGAACGACACGGCGTACAAGATCGCGCGCCTGTACTGGACGCTGCGGGGTGAGCCGGAGCGCGTGAACATCATCTCTCGCATCCGCGACTATCACGGCCTGACCTTCGGCGCCACCAGCGCCACAGGCTTGCCCAACTTCTGGAAGGGCTTCGGGCCGCTCGCTCCCGGGTTCCTCCACGCACCCTCGCCCGACCCATATCGCTTTTCCGGCGAGGGCTCTCCAGGCGCCTTCTACGCCAGGGCGCTGGAGGAGGTCGTGTTGAAGGCCGGCGCGCACACGGTCGCGGCCGTCGTCGCTGAGCCCATTCAGGGCGCGGGTGGCGTGATCGTGCCGCCGGCGGACTACTTCCCGCTGCTGCGCCAGGTCTGCGACCGGCACGGGCTGCTTCTGATCGCCGACGAGGTGATCACCGGATTCGGACGGACCGGCCGGTGGTTTGCCCTGGAGCACTGGAACGTCCAGCCGGACCTGATGATCTTCGCCAAGGGCGTGACCAGCGGCTACCTGCCGCTTTCGGGGGTCATGCTCACGCGCTCGGTTCACGACACGCTCAAATCCGTGAAGGGACCGTTCGCTCACGGCTTCACGTACAGCGGTCACCCAACCGCCTGCGCGGTCGCACTTCGAAACGTGCAGATCCTCGAGGAAGAGCACCTCGTGGAGAGGGCGGCCGAGCGGGGTGCGTATCTGCAGAAACAGCTGCAGGAGCTCCGCTCTCACGCGATCGTGGGCGACGTTCGCGGTCTGGGTCTGGTCGCCGGGATCGAGCTGGTGCGCGACCGGGATAGCAAGCAGAGCTACGACCCAGCGGTCGGCGCTGCGCGGCGCGTCTGGTTGGACGCCCTGGAGCAAGGAGTCATAGTCCGGCCGCTGCCGGGCGACGTGGTGGCGATCTGTCCCCCGTTCGTGATCAGCGAGCAGCAGATCGACCGCATCGTGCTGGTGCTGAGCGAGGCGATCGCGCGTGTCGCGAAAGAGCTTGGCTGATCCGAATCGCTAGCGATGGGTGAACGGCGGCTGGTAGAAGTCGTTGACCCTCGCCGGACGCCCATCGAGCGCGACCTCGCTGAACTGATAGAGGATCGCCGCCGTCGGGGCAAACACCTCCAGCGCGCAAGCGCGACCAGGATGGGACTCACTGAATGCCCGCTCGAGTCTCAATGAGAACGCCTGGCCTGGCCTGGCCGCCGAGACCGCGGCTCGCAGCTCCGGGATCGCAACCACAAAGAGCTGCGCCACCTCGAACTTCGACGGTCGCAGCGCGGCCGGTTCAGCGCCGCACACGATCACCACGGGCGTGATGGTGAAGCCAGACCTCGTGTCGAAGTCGTCGAGCAATCCGACGACGTCTTGCGATTTGACACTGAGTCCCAGCTCTTCTTGAAGTTCGCGCATCGCGCATTCTTCCGCGCTCTCGGCCTCGTGCAGCCGGCCGCCTGGCAAAGCCATCTGGCCCGCGTGCCTGCTCATGTCGGAGGTTCTCTGAAAAATCGGAACGCTCGGCGTCCCACTGAAGTCCATGACGGCAATCGCCACCGCGGCGGGCTTCAATGACGCGACAGAGGCGATCCTTGTGAAGCCGCGCAGGTTTGTCTCGATCGTACCGCGCAGGCCGGCGGCCATCGGCTCCATGGAACCACAGTCCTCGCGGTCAGGGCTCAGCTGCGCATGATGGCCATGGCGTGCTGGGCCGCCGCCATCCACGCGGGGTCCTGCAGCCACGTCTCGACGCCCCACAAGAGAACGACGTTCAAAGGCTCCTGCCGGTAGTCGGCCGCGCTCACGACCAGGTTGGCCGGCGCGAATCCAGAAGATCCATTCCACGGTTGCGCCTGCATCTCCGCGAGCCAGAGCTGCTTGCCCTGCCCTTTCGCCTGCCCGGCCCAGAAGTTCAGGGCCTGCTGTTTCCAGACGCTGCGCAGGTCGGGACTCGTGAACTTCAGGGGCGTCGACGGTGCGTCGACGTACAGGTCGAGCCCGAGGGCGTCGCCGGCGGCAAGCATCTCTCCTGGGTGGCCGCTGGGATACGCGCCGACCAGAGCCAGCAGCGGAGGTGCGTACACGTGAACCATGTCGATCGTCGAGTTCCACCCATCGAAGCTGGTCAGCACCACCGTCCGGCCGGGGTCGAGCTGGTGGACCTCGTCGACCTCCCAGGAAAGCTGAGCCACCTTGACCTCGTCGTCGCCGGTGATTGAGTTGCCGACGTAATCCAGGGGTTCGTTTTCGACCTGCCATGCATAGAGCAGCGGCGACGAGCGGTAGCGCATCAGGCTGCCGTCGAAGTAGGCGCGATAGGCGGCTTCTGACTGCACCTCGTTGAGATGCGGCTGCCCGCGCGGAGCAGCCCACGCCGGTTCGTGAAGCTCCGGATAAAGGAAATTGCGCGCACCGATTGTGAGGACGACCTGAGTCGGCCGGCTCGCCACCTGGTTGTGCTCCTCGACGACTGCCATCAGGTCGTCAATGGATGAGAAGTCCAGGCTGTCAGGCGCCGGCTCGACCGACTCCCAGTAGATGGGCAGCCGAACGAGGTCGGGGTCTGTGGCATCGAGCAGCACGGCCAGGTCCTGGGCCGGAGCGTGATTCAGCGCCAGCGATGTGAGCGGGCTGTAGCTGAATCCGACCAGCGGCGCTGCGGGTCTTGCCGCCGGCCACGCCTCGCTGCCCAAGAGCAACGCCAGCGCCGCAAGGCAAACGAGTCCTCTCAATCAGCTCTACCCTCCCGAAGTCCGCCGATTCCACAACGCGACCGACGGGTCCGCCACCCGGCCGATGTTATGACCGCAAGCTCAGAAGTTCCTGAGAGACCAGGCCAGCGCCGGGATATCATCGGCAGCGTTGGCACGTTTCGGAGCGGCATTGCGAAACCGCAGCTTCCGGAGCCTGCTGCTGGCGATCTCAGCCGTTCCGATCATCGCCTCATATCTGTGGAACACGCTGCTGATACCGCTCCTGCTTCCGAGCTCGATACCGCCGACCGATTTCCACGAGACGTACCTCGCTGCAGCCCGCGCGATTGCTGCGAGTCATGACCCTTATGGGCCCTGCCACAACCTCGTGTGTTACGGGCAGATGACCAACAGCGCTTCTGTGTATCCACCCCTGTCGGGGTGGCTGCTGCAACCGGTGATCTCGTTGGACCCGCGACTGGTGGATGCGGGCGCGCTGATCGCGTGGCAGGTTTTTGTCATTGTCTTTCTCATCGGCGTCATCGCGGCCCTTCGGATCTCCGATTGGCAGGCGAGATTGCTTTGCGTGATCGCCACGCTGAGCTATCCACCCCTGATCGACCAGATCAGGTTCGTCAACTTGCAGGTGGCCCTGCTGGGCCTCAGCGGCGTTTGGCTCCTGGGTTGGATGCGAGGGGATACCTGGTGGGGTGGGATCGCCGCGGGAAGCGGGGTGGCGCTGAAGCTGGTTCAGGCGCCGTCACTGTTGCTGATGGCTCTTCGCCTGCAGCGCCGCATGCTGGCTGCGGCGCTTGCCGCGTGGGCGGCGCTGTGGTTGATCGCCGTTCCGCAGGACCTGCCGGAGTACCTCTTCAAAGTCCTGCCCGCGGCGGGAAGCGGCACGGGCTACGCAAAGAACATCTCCCCGATCGGCGCCGTGGCGAGGCTGCTGCACCCTGACAGCCTCGGCAACACGGCACTGGGGACCGGGGTCGGGCCGCTGGAGAGGGCCGTCGCGTTGCTTTTCGCGCTCGTGGTTCTCTCCGTGACAACTTATGTCCTGGTCCGATCGGCGCAATCGGCCGAGCGGCGATCGCTCGACGCGGCAGCTGCTGTGGCCGTCGCCCCATTGATCAGCACCCTCGTTTGGCCGGGGCACCTGGCGCTGCTCCTCTTGACCTTTTTGGTCCTGGGCGCGTTCGCCATCCGGCGCGCCGACTGGCGCCTCCTCATGCTCACGATCGTGGCGTGGATCTTGACCGGGCCGATCTACCTCGCGTTCACGAATGCCTACGCTGCCGGGTACTACTGGCTGCCGTTCACGCGCGCCTGGGCCGAGTCGGCGTTGTTTGGAGCGGTGTTGCTCTGGATCACGGTGCTGATCGCGATGCGCCGTCAGGCTGACCGATCGGAGGTGCGGGATCGGAGCGTCCAGCCTGTGATCGCCTGAGGCGCACCCGATCGGCCGGCGCTCTCGGTTTTCCTGAGCGCGAGCATCGCGAGCCAGATTGGCTGCCACAGCACGATGGGGAGGCGGATCCCGATGGCCGGCAGCTGCGCGCAGACGACACCAATCGCGATCCAGGCAAGCTCGATCAAGGACGTGGGCTCGCCAACGGCCAGCCAGGCCGCCACCACGAGCCCCACGTAGTCGTACTCATGGACGTGGACCGCCGAAACCAGCGTGCCCACGAGCCCGATCGCAAAGGCGACATTCCATGAGCGCCTCTGGCGCCACACGCCGGCGAGCGCCGCGGCGCCGAGCACGGCCTGGCCGGCGAACAGCGACGCCGCGGGACCGAAAGGAGCAGCAAGCGGGTTGGCGGTGTAACCGGGGTCCGATGCGGCCCACGCATTGGCGGCAAGGTACGTGCCCATCCCGGTCGGTCCGGTCAGGACTGCAAAGAATGCCCAGAGGGCGACGGTCGTCAGCAGCCACCACGCCGCCGCGCGCCGGAAACCGCACAGCAACAGGACAGCGGGCAGCAAGGCGACATCCTGGGGTTTGATCGCGAGGGCGACTGCAAGCAAGATCCCCGCCTCGACCTCGCGCCGGCGTGCCGCCATCCACCAGCAGCCGATCGCGAGGGCATAGGCGAGGAGCACCGGCTGGCCGCGCTCGATGGAGAAGATCGACGGCCACAGCGCGAGTGAGACGAGCAGCAGGGCAACGCGTCCGACGCCGGCGCCTGGAGCAGCCATCAACCACGCGGTCACGAACGCCGCGATGTTGACCACCGTCCAGATGTAGAACGCCGCGGAAAGGGGCACAGCCGTGAGCGGTGCGACGAGCAGCGCCAGGAGCGGCGGGTTCAGGTATGTGTAGCTTGGCGTGATCACCGCGTCGGCCTGGCCAAAAATCAGGCTGGCCGCATGTTGCCGGCCCGGGTCGTAGATACCGGACCATCCCGACGTGCGGCCGATCTGGGCCGCCACGTAAAACAGGCGGAAGTCGGTGACTGCGGGGTCGTGCTGCACCATCGCCACAAAGCGCGGGATCTCCAGTACAAGGGCCCAGGCCCCGATCACGGCCGGGATGGCGGCGCGCAGAGGAGGCAGCGATCGGCGTTCCGAGACGGCGGCAGGCCCGACTACCGCGACATCTTCCTCCGCGCCGGCCACGGCGTCCTTCTACACCACATCAACCCAACTGCGCAACGCAGCACAGCGTTGCCGGTCACGGAGCCGAAGGCGCAGCTTCCGCGAGGAAGCCACGAACGAGATCCCCGAGCGTCCTGGTCTCGATCGGCTTCGAGATATATCCGATGCAGCCGGCGGCCATCGCTTCTTCGCGATCGGTCGCCATCGCGTGGGCGGTCAACGCCACGACGGGAATCGCGGCCGTGGCAGGGTCGGCCTTCAGCTGGCGCGTCAAGGAGAGGCCGTCCTGTCCTGGAAGCTGCACGTCCATGAGGATCAGGTCTGGTGCGCGGACGCTCAATCGCTCCAGGACCTCTTCGGACGAGCCCGCCGAATCGACTCGAAAACCCTCGCGCTGCAGCACCGCGGTGGCGAGCAGAAGTCCACCCTCGTTGTCGTCGACGACCAGAATCAAACCCGACCCTCTCATTTTTCCACCGGCCTTTTGCTCAAGACCGCGCGCAGCTGCCCGAGCACCTCCTTGGATCCGGTGGATCCACGCCTCAAGATCTTCGCGACGCGGCCGTTGAGGTGGTCGATATCGCCCGCTGACAGATTCTTGGCGGTGAGGACGATGACGGGGATCGACCTTGTCGTTTCGTGCTCGCTCAGCGCCTCGAGCACGTCGAAGCCGTCGACCTCTGGCATGAGCAGATCCAGCATCACCACGTCCGGCTTGCGCGATCTGGCCAGCTCGATGGCTTCCCGGCCACCGCCGGCGAGGATGGCTGTGAAGCCGGCCGGCTCCAGCACCTGTTTCATCAGCTCGCGGTTCGCGGCTTCGTCATCGACGACGAGGATGGAGGTCTTCGGGCCTCCCGCGGTCCGATTGAAGCTGTAATTGACCAGCCGGCCGATGAGCTCTTTCGCCTCGACGGGCTTGACGAAGTAGTCGAGCGCGCCCAGTGCCGTCCCGAGTCCCGGGTTGTCGACGACGCTGACCACGATGACCGGGATGTCGCTGGTCGCCGGGTCATGCTTGAGGATGGTCAGGACCTCCCAGCCGTCCATGTCAGGAAGCAGGATGTCGAGGGTGATGGCCGCAGGTTGGCGAGCTTTTGCCATGGCGACCGCGTCGGTGCCGCTGCGCGCGACCTCTGTGCGGAACCCGGTGCGTTCGATCTGGCGCGCGAGCAGCTCCGCCGCCACCGGGTCGTCCTCCACGACCAGGACCAACGGCCGGCTGACATCGACCTTCTCTTTCCTCGGTCCGCTGCCGTTCGCCTGAACCGGCGCGCGATGAGGGCTGCGAGCCTCGACGGGAAGGTCGATCGTGAAGCGGCTCCCTTTCCCGAGCTCGCTTTCCACGCGTACGTCTCCACCGTGCAGAATCGCGAAGCTGCGCGTGAGCGCCAGGCCCAGTCCCGTGCCCTGCTGTGTGCGGTTGGCTCCTGAATCGACCTGCTGAAACTCTTTGAACACGCGGTGGATGTCGTCTGGACCGATACCGATGCCGTTGTCCGAGACCGTGATCTCGATCCGGCTGCCTGCGCGGACTGTCTCGATGGTCACCATCCCTCCGTCGGGAGTGAACTTGATCGCATTCGAGACCAGGTTCAGGACCATCTGCTTCAACTTGCCTTCGTCAGCGAGAATCTGCCCGGCATCGGCCCCCCCGGTCTTGAGCTCGATGTGTTTTTTCGAGGCCAGCGGCTCGACCGTGCTCATCACCTGGGCCATGACGTCGGCAACCACCACCGTCTGCAGGCGCAGCTCCATCTGGCCCGCCTCGATCTTGGACAGGTCGAGGATGTCGTTGATCAACCCCAGAAGGTGCTTGCCGCTGGAGTTGATCTGCTCCAGGAATCGCTTCCTGGTGGCCGCTGGAAACTGACCGTCGGTGGCATCGACCAACAGCTCTGAGAAGCCCAGGATGGCGTTGAGCGGTGTGCGCAGCTCGTGGCTCATGTTGGCCAGGAAAACCGTCTTGTGATGATTCGCCTCGACGAGCTCGGCGTTGGCGTCTTTGAGCCTCTCGAGCAGCAAGCCACGGTCCACGGCGGCGGCGACCGCCGACATGAACTGCTGGACGCGGCTCAGCTCGTCGCCTCCAAAGGTCGGCGTGAAAGGACCGGCGAGCACGACGAGGTGACCGGGCGGACCTTCGCCGGCAACCGGGAGCACCAGCAGCGTTCTGTCGACGGCGTCGATCTCGGTGCGCGTCACTCCTTCGACGAGCCGTGGAAGATGCCGTTCGAGATCGCGCAGCTGTTCGGGATCGAGGCCTCGGGCCGCCAGCCTCGTCCCTGAGCCGTCGAATACGACCGCCGCAGCTCCACCGACCAGGCGCATCGCCCATTCGAGCGCGCGATCGGACAGCACGGCGGGACTGTCTCTCAACAGCAGCATGTCCTGCATGAACCCGCGCAGGCCTTCCTCCTCGGCGGAGCGCCACTGCCGGCGCAGCCACGCCGGTGGGGCGAAGCTCGCGTAGAGGAGGGGGACGATGAGCAGGACGGCCAGCTGGATCAGGATCTGAAAGAGGGGATTGGACCGGAACGCGCTGGCACCGATGGCAAACGCCAGGATGCCCACCAGGCCACCGAAGCCAAAGCTCAGGGAGCGCAGACGCCACGCCTGCACGGCCGGCAGGTGCCGCGCCACCAGCCAGAAGCGGACGATCGGCTCGACGATGGTGGCGGCCCAGACGAGGATCAAGGCCAACGCGGCGACCGTCGCCGCGCTCGCGGGAACCGAGTGGGCCGCGACCAGGCCCTGCGCCGCCTCGTACCCGAAAAACGCCGCGAGGATGGCCGCCACAACGGCGACGTGCCATCCCCGCGCCAGGGGGATCAGCGAGCCCCTGAAGCGAAGCAGCGCGTAGCCGGATCCCATCAAGACCAGCACGCTCAACTGGGGAAGCAGCGGCGGCCGATAAGGCGCCGGAATGCGGCCGAGCAGGGTAACGAGCGACAGCAGCACGATGGCCAGGGCGAGGAAGCCGAGGGAACGGTCCCGCCGCCTCGCCCAGCCCAGTACGGTGGCGACGCCCAGAAGGACGAACGCGATCGCATCCGCGTTCTGCAGAAACTGCAGAGTCCCGTTCATCGGCGTAGCCGCAGTTCGCTTGCCCGGGCGATCGGAAGATTGCAGGCGAGGGTCATTACGCGTTCAGAGATGGCCATGGACGAACCTCAATCCTTCCACCTGGGCGACCAACAATCGCCCTTGGATCGCACAGGGCCGAATACCCTCAAAGCGCCGAGGCACATGCCCTGTGAACTGACAGCCCTCAGCCGGCTCGTTCGACATCGGGCAGCGCCAGGCTGAGGCCCACTATCTCCTCGGCGGGCACCACCAGAGGCAGGCTGAGCGTGAAGACGCTGCCCTTCCCCACCTCGCTCGTCAGCCTGATCTGGCCGCCGTGGAGCTCGACGAAGCGTTTGGTGAGCGCGAGACCAAGACCGGTTCCGTGATGCTCGCGAGCGACATCGGAGTCAACCTGGCGGAATTCTTCGAACAGGTGCTCGAGATCCGCCTCCCCGATGCCGATCCCAGTGTCCGAGACCGAGATCTCGACCCACTCAGCCAGCCGCAGCGCTCCAATCCTGACGAGGCCGCCTTCCGGTGTGAACTTCACCGCATTCGAAACCAGGTTCAGCAGCATCTGCTTCAGCTTGCCCGCGTCAGCGGCCACTGATCCGGCAGCCGCCAGGTCGGTCTCTAGCCGGACCTTCCTCTTGGCCGCCAGTGGCTCCATGGCACTGATGACACCGAGCGCAACGTCCGAGATCACCACGTTCTCGATTCGCAGGACGCTCTGTCCGGCCTCGATCTTGGCCAGATCGAGGATGTCGCTGGTCAGGTCCAGGAGATAGCGTCCACTCGAGTTGATCTGGGCCAGGAACTTCCGCCTGCGCGGCTCGTCGAACCGGTTGGTCGTGTCGGACATGAGGAGCTCCGAAAACCCGATCACGGAGCTGAGCTGAGTCCGCAGCTCGTGGCTCATGCTGGCGAGGAACTCGCTCTTGTGGCGGTAAGCGCGCGCCAGCTCCACGTGCATGCGGCGAGTGGCCAGGAGATTGCGCACCCTGAGCACGACCTCTTGCCGGTCCAGGGGCTTGGTCAGGAAATCGTCGGCGCCCAGGTCCAGCGCGTTGTTGCGCACGACCCGCCCGACATCGCCAGTGAGGACCAGGACCGGCAAGAATCCAAGCCGGCGTCGGGCCTCTCTGATCCTGCGAAGGATCTCGAGGCCGTCGGGGTCCGGCATATGCAGGTCGAGCACCACGAGGTCCGGCTCGAATTCGACAAAGGCCTGCTCCGCCTCCCCCGAGTCGGTCAACCCTTTGATCTCGATGTCGTCACCGGAGAGGAACCGGTGAAGCATCTCGATGTCGTCTTCACTGTCGTCGACGATCAGAATCCGGTTCAACGGGCGGCCTCGAGGACCTGGCGGACTCGGGCCAGGAGCGTCGGCTCGTTGAAGGGCTTATCGAGAAGAGCGAGGTCCGGCGCCCCGGAGGCGCCGAAGGCCGGCTGCGCAAAGCCGGACATGTACAGGACGCGAAGATCGGGCCGGCTTTCGACGAGGCGCGGCCCAAGCTCGTTTCCCTGCATCTGCGGCATGATCACGTCGGTCAGGAGGAGATCGATGTGCCCGGCGTAGTCACGCGCCATGTCGATCGCGGCCGGTCCGTTGGCCGCAACCATGACCTTGTACCCGTGACCGCTCAGGATCCGCTCGACGATCTCACGCAGGTCGTCGGAGTCCTCCACCACCAGCACCGTCTCGCTCGCCGCCCCGGCGGGCGGTTCGGGCGCGCCTGACGCGATGGCGACCACCGCCTGGTCGGTGGCCGGCAAGAGCACCGAGACGCGCGTTCCGAGGCCTTGCTCCGAGTACACGTCGATGTTTCCGCCGGCCTGGGTGACGATTCCGTAGATGGTCGCGAGGCCGAGGCCCGTGCCCTGTCCCCGCGGCTTGGTCGTGAAGAATGGCTCGAAGGCATGCTTCAGGGTCTCCCTGTCCATGCCCGTGCCTGTGTCGCTGACGCGCAGGCGGACGTAGCGCCCGGGTTTCAAGGTCGGCCTTGCGGCGGCATAGGCCAGGTCGACATCGACGTTGGCGACATCGACAGTCAGCTTTCCGCCGGTCGGCATCGCATCGCGCGAGTTGACCGCGAGGTTGGTCAACACCTGGCTGAGCTGCCCGGGGTCGATCATCACTCGCCACAGGGCCGGTTCGATTGCGGTGACCAGGTCGATGTGCTCACCAAGCGTGCGCCGCAGCATGGGCGCCATCTCCGCCACCACGACGTTGATGTCCATTGCATGCGGCTGAGCGACGTCCACACGTGCGAAGGCGAGCAGCTGACGAGTGAGCCTGGCCGCATTTTCGGCCGCTCGCTCGATGCGCTCCATGTCTTTCAGAACGGGGCGCCAGCGCTCACCCGACCCGCTTTCCACCTCAGCAACAAGGTTCGCTTTGACGAACCATCCGAAATTGAGGATGACACCCAGCAGGTTGTTGAAGTCGTGCGCCACACCACCGGCCAGCTGGCCGAGGCTCTCCATGCGTTGGGCCTGCTGGAGCCGCTGTTCAAACTTCTTTTTCTCCGTCACGTCCTGGGCCATGACGTAACGAGACCCGTGACCGATGTCACTCGTTGAGATTTGCACCTCGATCACGCTGCCGTCTTTGGTGCGGTGGAACACCGACGTCGGTTGGTCGCCATCGGCTGCCGGATCGAGCCTTGCCAGCAGCGCCGGCATCTGGCCAGGCGGATAGAGGGTGTCGATCGTCATGGCCAGGAACTCTTCGCGCGAGTAGCCGTACCGTTCGACGGCGGCGTCGTTTACCTCCAGGAAGGTGTGGGATTCGAGGTTGAAGACCCACATCGGCTCGGGGTGCGCCTGGAAAAGCAACCGATATCTGGCCGCCGTCGATTCGATCTCGTCCCGCGCAGCCTCGAGCTCGCGCACCTTCTGGTGGAGCTTCGCGGACACCAGGCGCAGGTGCTCGATGTGAAACGCGGAGGCGTCGTCTCCAGCGGCATCGTGCGCCGGCGACGGCCTGTCGCGGTGGGCCCGCGCGACGATCTCAAGGAAGGCCTCCGGCTCGTATGGCTTGATGAGGACGTAATTGACGCCAATCTGCGCGGCGAGGCGGCGCACGTCCGCCTCGAGGTAGTGGGCGGTCTGGAGGATGATCGGCGTCGCCGCCGTGCCCGGATGGCGGCGCACAGCGCTGGCCAGGTCATAGCCGTCGATGCCTGGTGTGATGAGATCCGCAACGATCAGGTCGGGGTTTTCCAACCTGATGAGCTCGAGGGCAGCCTCTCCGTCGCTGCAGAGCGTGACCGAGTAGCCGAGATGCTCCAGCAGCGTCTCGGCCAGGCGGCGATCCGCCGGGGTGTCATCGACGACGACTGCTGTCGGCACGTCAGCTCCCGCCAGCCGGGCCGAGGGCCGCAGGCACGAAGAAAGCCTTGATCTGTGCGGCGNNNNGATGTAGCCGTGAAACCCGGCCTTCAGCACCCGGTCGCGGTCGCCGACCATGGCATACGCCGTAACGGCAACCCTCGGGATCGCTTTCAGCTTGGGATCCGCCGCGAGTACCGCTGCCGCTTCGAGTCCGCTCATACGGTCGAGCTGGAGGTCCATGACGATCACCCGAGGGTGCTCGCTCGCGGCGATCGCGATCGCGTCAGCGCCATCGGAGCAGGTCATCACGCTGTGCCCGGCCGCCTTGAGCAGGTACGCCATCAGGTCGCTGCTCGCCTTGTTATCCTCGACGACCAGGATCAAGTTGTCGTTACCGGTCACGATGGTCCTTTGGCACGACGAAGCTGAAGACGCTTCCCTTTCCGACCTCGGTCGTGAACTCGATGGTTCCTCCGAGGAAACCGGCCAGGCGCTGACAGATGTACAGGCCCAGCCCGGTGCCTTCTCTCGGGGCGGTGCCGTACTTCTTGAGCTGCTCGAAAGCGTTGAACAGCTT
>WNFL01204760.1_pt1 | contig 35560 bp, 33 predicted proteins | sample 5400361 | NCBI WGS metagenome assembly WNFL01 (sample SAMN13153351, study PRJNA577476) | soil metagenome | isolation source: 40 cm soil on Douglas fir-dominated hillslope | place: USA:California | collected 2013-09-17
CGGAAAATCTGCGAAATAAAATTTCAAAAAACCCTGTTGTAGTAGGCGAGGCGCCTCCAACGCAAAATCTTCCTGAGGGGTCAAGTTATATCAATCTTTTGCAAGCGCCAACTGCAACAAATGTTGCAGTGGTGAAGTCTTCTCTGTCACAGAAAGAAGCAGAGAGATTAAAATTACAATTTGGTGGACTCGAGATCTCAACCATTTCGGGATCTTTTCTTATAAGAAAAGCACTGGTATATGATATTTCTTTCACAACCAGGTTCCAGGCCGAATGGCCTAATGCATGGGCTGCATTCATGCGAAATCCTCCTTTAGGAAGCGGATACTCATCTATTACACTTGCGACAGATGGGGATTATATTAGATTTCTTGGTGAATCCGGATTTTTGGGACTTGGATCTTTTCTACTGATATTTCTTATTTTTGGAATTTACCTAAAACAAATAACACCACGAATTAATTCTAATTTTGCAAAGTATTTTGTTTTTGGACTCGCGGGAGGAATTATAGGACTTTTTGTAAATGCTGTTTTAATAGACGTTTTTGAAGCATCAAAAGTTGCTGAGCCTTTATGGATCTTTCTTGGGATAGGAGTTGGAGTCCTAAAGCTTTATCAAAAAGACCTTGCAGTAGACTATTTGACTCAACTTAAAAAATTCTTCACCACAAAAACATTAATAGCAATTGAGCTTTTCCTACTAATGAGTGTTGTATTTATGGGGAGTATATATAGCTTTTTCGTAGGAGATGATTTTACCTGGCTTAAATGGGCTGCAACAGCTACAACTTCAGATCTAGGAAAATATTTCTATAACGCGCAAGGATTTTTCTACAGACCTCTTGATAAAGTGATAATATTTTTACTTTATAACTTCTCTTCATTTCAGCCAGCTGGTTACCATCTATTTACATTATTATTATATTTCTTAATGAGTATTGGAATTTTCTTCCTTGGACTCAGGCTTTTTAAGAGTAAAGCATGGGCTTTCTTGTCATCTGCATTGTTCCTTATGGTCCCATCACATGGAGAAAATATATTTTGGATCTCAACGATTTCAGTCAGCCTTTCATCAGTTTTTATTCTCTTTGGGCTGCTTTCTTATATTAGGAGCCGTACGACAAAATCTGTTCCTTATTATGTAGTGGCAATTATTTTGCAAATTGCAGCATTGTTTTCATACGAAATGGCGATTATCTTTCCCCTCCTTCTAATTGCAACAGATATATTTTTACTTAGGGACAAGAAAATTAAAAAATTAATTGTATTTTATATATTGCCAATCTTTTTAGATATCGCATATTTATTTATTCACTCTTTTTCTCATGCAGTTAGTATTGGGGGAGATTATTCATATAACCTATTTCATCTTCCAACAAATATTGTAGGTAATTTTTTGGGATACTATGGACTTTTCATTTTTGGAAATATTATCCTTCCTTTTTATAATAATATTCGTCTTCAAACAAAGATTTTTGCACTTCCTTTAGGGATATTAGTTATTTTTGTAATAATTGGAATAGTATTCTTTCTAAAAAAACGTAAAATTTCTATAACTCCTAAACATCCCTCCTGGACGTTAGTTTTATATGGATTTATATTTTCTTTTATATGTCTAATACCCTATTTGGGATTAGGAAATATTACTGAGCGTTATACCTTCCTTGCATCAGTAGGAGAAGTAATAGTAGTAATTGCAATAGCTCAAATGCTTTTTATGAATATTAAAAAACAGTCTTTTGAGAAGAAATTTTTGATTCCCGGTGCGATTATCACAGTTGTCTTCTTTTCCTATTTTGGGCTACTTAATAAAGAGAAAAGTGAGTGGAAGAACTCAGGGATGGTGACGCGTTTAACGCTTGCTTACTTTAGAGTAGAAGAACCTGGATTAACTGCAGGCTCTACGCTAATTTTTGTGAATGTTCCTATACGAAAAGCTAATGCCTGGATTTTCCCAGTAGGACTACCAGATGCATTGTGGTTTATATATAGAGATGATACTCAAAAAGTTTATTCTGTAAAAACTATTGATGAAGCAAAATCTCTTGCAAAAACTCTTGGGAATCAAACCTATATTTTTGTATTTGATAAAGATGGTAACCTCTCCAAGTTAGAATAATAGTATGAAAAAGAAAGAGATAATACTACTTCTTATTTTTCTTCTTCTTGGATTTATTTTTAGATTGTACAGATTTTCAAATCCTATTGCTGATTGGTTTAGTTGGCGTCAGGCGGATACATCAGCCGTATCCAGGAATTTTGTTAAAAATGGTTTTGATATTCTGCATCCAACCTACGACGATATTTCTAATGTACAGTCAGGATTTGATAATCCAAAGGGATATAGATTTGTAGAGTTTCCAATATATAATATTTTTCAAGCAGGCTTATATAAATCAGTTGGCGTATTTAGTCTTGAAGAATGGGGACGACTAGTTACCATTATTTTTTCTCTTTCAGGGTCTGCTGCGCTCTTTTTTCTTTTATTAAGGCGTGCAAAAAAAGAAATAGCTTTTTTTGTTTTATTTTTTTCACTTTTCCTCCCATATAACATTTATTATGGCAGAACAATCTTACCTGATACCGCAATGGTTTCTACATTTCTAATAGGACTTTATTTTTTGGACATCTGGCTTGATAAATTCCGCAAAAAACAAAAGAAAAAATATTTGTATTATTTAATATTATCATTAATTTTTATTGCTTCTTCATTTCTTCTTAAGATATATACTGTTTTTTATAGTCTAACCTTAATAGCATTAGTTTTTTCAGTTTTAAAATTTAAAATGCTTAGGCGTTGGGAACTGTGGCTATACTCAATATTTGCACTTATCCCACTTGTGGCTTGGAGACTTTACATTCAGCATTATCCCGAAGGGATTCCTGTTAGCGCATGGCTATTCAACGGTAATGGAATTAGATTTAGACCGGCTTTTTTTAGATGGATTTTTTATGAAAGAATCACAAAACTTATTGCGGGGTATTTTGGAATAATACCATTATTACTCGGAATAAAAAAAACCGTGGAAGAAAAATCAGAAAAACTTTTCTTATTATCCTTTGGATTCTCAGCATTATTATACGTTACAGTTATTGCAACCGGGAATGTGCAACATGAATATTACCAAATTGTCATAATGCCGGTTATAGCCCTTTACATGGGTTTTGGAGCCACATATATTTTAGGATTTCTTAAAAGATATGTGGCAAATCAAGTTGCATTAAGCATAGTCTTTATCCTAATAGGATTGTCACTCTTTTTTAGTTGGCAGCAGGTGAAGGATTATTTTAATATCAATAATATCTCTGTTGTTATTGCCGGTAAAGCAGTAGATGACCTAACTCCAAAAAATGCAAAGATTGTTGCGCCTTACAATGGAGATACAACGTTACTGTACTATACAAATAGAAAAGGTTGGCCAAGCTTTGAAAAACCACTCCCAGAACTGGTTGAAATGGGAGCGGATTATTTAGTACTTGTAAATCCACAGCCTAAAGATTTTGATATTGGAAAGATTTACAAAATTTCTTCTGCAACTCCTGATTACATTCTTTTTGATTTGCACAAAAAAATATGAAAATACTAGTTGTTGCATCGTATTTACCATTTCCTTTGCATTCTGGTGGGCATGTAAGGCTTTATAATTTATTAAAAGAGCTATCAAAAAACCATAAACTGACTCTTGTCTGTGAGAAAAGATCTTTCCAAACGGAAAAAGATGTGATTGAGGTAAAAAGGTATTGTGAAGAAATAATTACAATTGACAGAAAGAAACAATGGAGTATCCAAAATGTTTTAAAAACTGGAGTCTCCTCGTCCCCATTTCTCGTTACTGGACATACACTTTCTGAAATGAAATCAGTTCTAATCCAAAAGCTTCAAGAGAAAACATTCGATATTATACATGTGGAGACTTTTTATGTTTTTCAAAATTTGCCTAAGACCTACATCCCAACAGTATTAGTGGAGCATAATATCGAATATAGTGTTTATGAAAAATTTGTAAAAAAAGCTTCAAAAATATTACAACCCATCTTGGCACTTGATGTAATAAAGCTCAAGAGAATAGAAGAAGAATATTGGAGACAGGCGACAAAATTGGTAGCTGTGTCTAAAGATGAAAAAATGACAATGTCTCAAATTAGGTCTGATGTAAGCATAGTGCCTAATGGAGTTGATATTTCATATTTTAATAATGCGTGGAAGAAGGTAAAATCTAAAGAAAAAACAAAACATATACTTTTTATTGGAGATTTTAAATGGATTCAAAATAGAAAAGCAGTTGAATGGATTCTGGATGATATATGGCCTGCTTTACAACTAAGAGCTAAGAACGGAGAACTAAGAACAAAGCTGTGGGTTGTTGGGAAAAATATTCCAGAAAATTTCAAATCTCGAGGTACTCCAGATATTATTTTTGACGAGAATGCTCCTGATGAGACGTGGAAAATCTACCAAAAAGCAGATTTGCTTTTAGCGCCTTTAGTAGTTGGGGGTGGGAGTAGCTATAAGATTTTGGAAGCTATGGCCTCTGGGGTCCCGGTTATTACAACAGAACTTGGCGCAACAGGTATTGATGCGAAGGATGGTAAAGAGCTTCTAGTGAGAGAAACACCTGAAGCATTTGCACAAGCTCTAGAGTATTTGTTAATAAATAAAGATGTTTATGAAACTCTAAGAAAAGAAGGCAAAAAATTTGTAGAAACTAATTATAACTGGAAAGAAATTGCTAAGTCCCTTGAAGATGTTTATAAGAATGCTGTAAAATTATCATAGTTATGATTACACTTTCAATTATTATTGTCAGTTACAATACTCAAAAGCTAACTCTTGAAACAATTGAATCAGTTGAAAAAAATTATCCAAAAGAAGTCTCAAATGGCGAATTTGAAATTATAGTTTCTGATAATGACTCAAAAGATGGATCAGTAGAAGCTTTGGAGGAATATAAAAAGAAATCAAAGATAAAAACATTAATAATCCTGGATAATAAAAAAAATTTGGGATTTGCAAAAGGAAATAATGTTGGCATAGAGAAATCAAAAGGCAGATTTTTACTGTTTCTTAATCCTGATACCGTTGTATATCCAAAAACGTTAACAGAAATGATAGATTTTATGGAAAAACACCCAGATGGTGGTGCCGCAACATGCAGGATTGAAATTCCAAATGGAGGAATTGATGAGGCATCTCACAGAGGATTTCCAACGCCGTGGAATGCACTCAGTCATTTTTCAGGACTAGAAAAAATTTTCCCCAAAAGCAAGATGTTTGCAGGATATACAAGGGGTTGGGAGGATATGAGTATCACCCATATTGTTCCTGCAATTGTAGGGGCATTCATGATGGTCAGGCGCGAAGCAGGAGAGCAGATAGGTTGGTGGGATGAGGACTATTTTTTCTATGGCGAAGATTTGGATTTTTGTTTTATGCTAGGCGTAAAGGGATGGAAAATATATTATGTTCCAACAGTTTCAATTCTACATTATGGTGGGGTATCAAGTGGAATAAAAAAACAATCTCAAAATATTACAACCTCAAATGTCGAGCGCAAGATTATGGCGCAGAACGCCAGATTTGATGCAATGAGAATTTTCTACAAAAAACACTATATGAATAAGTATCCCGGTATTGTCAATTGGGCGGTCCTTAAAGGCATTGATTATCTCCATCATAAAAATCTTCCAAAAAACTCATAACCAATCCCTCAATCATCCGTTTACCTACCTATTTATTCTTCGAGCGAGGCTTAAAAGCCGAGTTGAGAAGTTCTCGACAAGCTCGAACAATAATGATTTGCGTAAGTCATATATAATGTAAGGAAGATATGAAAATCGGAATAGATTGTAGGTTGTGGGGGGAGACAGGGGTGGGAAGATATATTAGGAATTTGGTTAGTGAGCTTCAAAAAATCGATACAAAGAACGAGTACGTACTGCTTGCATTAAGTAATGATATTGAAAAAATTAAATCTGTAATTAACCCTTCGACTTCGCTCAGGGAAAAAAATAAATGGTCATTAGTAACTGCAGATATTCATTGGCATTCGATTCAGGAGCAATTTGAGTTCCCCAAAATTTTAGAGAAAGAAAATCTTGATCTCGTACATTTTCCTTATTTTTCAATGCCTATCTTCTATAAAGGCAAGTATGTTCTAACTATTCATGACCTTATTATTAACCATTTCCCAACAGGAAAGGCTTCAACGCTTCCATGGTTAATATATTATTTCAAATATATTGCTTATAAATATGTCTTGCTCCAAGCCGTAAAGAACGCTGACAAGATTATTACTGTTTCCCATGCAACAGAAAAAGAAATACAAGACCACTACCATGTTCCAAAAGATAAGCTTACTGTTACTTATGAAGGCGTTGACCACAATCTTGAATTAGGAATTAAGAATTATGAATCAAGCAGCAAGAGCAATGGGCAAAAAATTGAAGTTCAATCTAAAACCAAATTGCTAGCTACTAACTACTTCTTATATGTTGGGAATGCATATCCACATAAAAACCTGGAGCTTCTTATAGAAGCAATGAGCTTGGTTATTAGTCATTCTGGGGACGAACGTAGGGAGGACTCCAGAATCAACCCTTCGACTGCGCTCAGGGAAAGAATAGATTCTGGTCAAGTCCTTCGGTCTCCTCAGGACATTGCCAGAATGACGAGTGAAAATAATAACAATTTAAAACTTATTCTCGTAGGCAAGGAGGATCATTTTTATAAAAAATTAGAAGCTAAAGTTAGGGAGATGGGTCTAGAGCAAAATATTTTGTTTAGACATGACGTGAATGACCAAGATTTGGCATTGCTTTACCGAAACGCTTTAGCACTTGTCGCATCATCACTCATGGAGGGGTTTGGGTTACCGCTTCTTGAAGCAATGGCTAATAATTGTCTTGTAGTTGCATCTGATATTCCAGTATTCCATGAAGTTTGTGGAGATGCAGCGATATATGTAGATCCATATGATAAAGAGGCAATGGTAAATATCTTATTAAGTGTTTATAATAAGCAGGTCAAAAATGAAAACGAAAAAAAGAAGATTGGAAAAAATAGAGTCTCACTTTTCTCCTGGGAAAAAATGGCAGAAGAAACCCTTGGAGTCTATAAAAGTTGCTTTGGTATACGACAGAGTAAATAAGTGGGGAGGTGCTGAAAGAATTCTACTAGCACTTCATAAAATTTTCCCAAATGCCCCTTTATATACCTCTGTTTACGATAAAAAAAGAGCTCCATGGGCCCAGGTATTTCGTATTAGAACATCTTTTCTCCAAGAAATTCCTTTTATTAAATCACATCATGAATTATTTCCATTTCTAATGCCTATTGCATTTGAAAGCTTTTCATTTGATGAATATGATTTTGTAATATCAATAACTAGCGAATCCGCAAAGGGTATTATCACAAGACCACCAACAGTACACATGTGTATTTGTCTCACCCCCACGCGATATTTGTGGAGTGGATATGAGGAATATTTCAAAAACTTTTTTTTACGCTTTTTTACAAAACCAATCGTAGTTTATCTTAGACATTGGGATAATGCAGCCAGTGGAAGAGTTGATGAATTTATAGCAATCTCAAAGGAGGTTAAAAAAAGAATTAAAAAATATTATAAAAAGAAGGCAAAGCTTTTATATCCACCAGCAATTCCGTTATAAGTAGTTATGAAAATTAAAGGCAGGAATAATTATTTTCTTTTGGTGTCGCGACTGTCGCGTTTTACAAGTTATAAAAAAGTAGACTTAGCAGTTGAAGCGGCAACCATACTCTCTATACCATTAATTATTGTAGGTGAGGGCGATATTAATTACTACAAAAAAAATGCTGGTCCAACAGTTAAATTTGTAGGGAAAGTTACTGATAAAAAATTAGCATTCTACTATAAAAACTGTAAGGCACTCATTTTCCCTGCTCTAGAGGATTTTGGATTGTCAATGGTAGAAGCACAGGCAATGGGAAAGCCTGTTATTGCTATCAAGGGTGGGGGAGCACTTGAAATAGTAAAAGAAGGAATAACGGGTACATTTTTTGATAAGCAGACCGTGGAGTCACTTGTAAAAGTATTGAAAAACTTTGATGAAAGAAGGTATAATACTAAGATGAGTAAGGAAAACGCAAAGAGGTTTTCCTTTTCTTATTTTGAAAAGTCATTGACAGAGTATATACTTAAAGTGAAGTAATATATGAAAATAGTTATTTTTGCAGGAGGAGTTGGTACGCGGCTCTGGCCATTATCAAGAAAAAATACTCCAAAACAATTTGGAAAGATTATTGGTGACAAATCTACGCTCCAAGAGGCTATTGGACGCCTTCAGCCAGCATTTAAAAAAGAAGATATGTATGTGGCCACTGGTGGCCGCTATAAAGACATAGTTGTAAGCCAACTTCCTGAGATTCATGAAAAAAATTTCATTTTTGAGCCAACCATGAGAGATGTTGGGCAAGCAATTGGACTTGCCGCAGCATTTTTAGAAAAAGAAAATCCTGATGAGCCAATAGCTATTTTATGGAGTGACCATATGGTAAGAAACGTGGAAGCATTCCAGAACGCACTCCTCAATGCTGAAAAAATGGTTAAAGAGGGAGAAGGCGATTTTGTTTTTGTTGCTCAGAAGGCGCGTTTTGCAAACCAGAATATTGGATGGATTGAATGCGGAAATGAAATTCGTGAAGAAAACGGTCTTAAGTTATATCCCTTTAAAAAACTCAAATATAGGCCAAAACTCTCTCAGGCCGAAGATTTTTTTACCGATTCCCGTTATGTATGGAATTTAGGATATTTTGTTACAACTCCTAGATTTCTAATGTCTTTGTATAAAACGTATGTTCCGGATATGTATGTAAAACTTGAAAAGCTTAAGGAAGTTCTAGGGACAGAAGAATATGAGGAAAAATTAGAAGAATTATATCCCACTTTTGAGAAAATTAGCTTTGATGATGCTATATTGGAAAAATTAAGCCCTGAGCGAATGTACGTTATTTCTTCAGACCTGGGGTGGAGTGATATAGGAGCCTGGGAGGCTTTAAAAGAAGCATTAGAGAAAGGTGAAGATGACAACGTTACGAAAGGGACTGTGCTCATGGAGGATGCAAAAGATTCTCTTATCTTCAACTTTACAAATCAACTTGTAGTTGGCATAGATTTGGATGAAATGATTGTAGTGAATACTCATGACGTTATGTTGGTTTGTCCTAAAAAATCAGTGCCTAAAATAAAAAAACTTGTTGAAAACCTTAATGGTACTGAGCACGAACATTTGGCCTAAGTATGCCGTACAAAGAAATAAAAAAAAGTGCGTTTTATGAGATTTTAAAACGTTGCATAGACCTTTTGTCTTCAATATTCCTTATTTTTGTTTTTTCTCCAATTATTCTTGTTGTTGCGGTTGCAATAAAACTTGATTCAAAAGGTCCTGTTTTGGCTAATACTCCTCAAAGGGTAGGTAAAGGGGGAAGACAGTTTAAGATGTACAAATTCAGATCAATGGTTGAAAATGCACATGAAGTGCTTCGTGTAAATCCAGAATTTGCATCACTTCTTGAAGAATATAAAAAAGGAAGCTATAAGTTAAAAAATGACCCTCGTATTACAAGAGTAGGAAAGATTATTCGTAAGTATTCTCTGGATGAAATTCCTCAGCTTTTTAATATCCTCCAAGGAGAAATGAGCCTTGTCGGACCAAGAGCTTATTACCCGGATGAATTAAAAGAGCAGCAAGAAGAGTATCCATCAACAAAAAATGCTGTAAAAGTAGTGTTATCTGTTAGGCCTGGGCTAACGGGATTCTGGCAGGTTTCCGGAAGATCTGAAATAAATTTTGATAAAAGAATAGAAATGGATGCGAGTTATGTAAAAAAGAGATCAATTGCCTATGATCTTTGGATTATGGCAAAATCTCCATGGGCTATGGTCTCAGGAAAAGGCGCTTTATAACCCCGATTTAATCGGGGTAAATATTGCATTTGACACGCATAGTCAAATTTCAGTATGATAAAATCTATGGAAGGATTTGAGAAAATTGAATTAAGTAATAAAACTTCAACTCTACCTTCCGAAAAGAAAACTCTGCCACAAACGAATATGAACGCGAAAAGAAAATCGAAAAATATTGGCAGAGGCGCTATCATTCTTCTTGGAGTACTTATTGTTTTAATACTCTTCTCAGTCTTTGGTATAGTTCTTCCAGGTCTTAAAGTTTATAAGCAGGCAAAAGTAACATACGCTCAAGCAAAAGTAGCCATAGGCGCAATCAAAAAGCAAAACATTACATTAGCATCAGATGAGTTATCTAAAACCAAAACAGAATTAACTAAAACACAAGATGATGTTAAGTCTTTAGGATACCTTAAATTTATCCCCATCATGAATTGGTATTACAATGATGGTTTACATCTCCTGAATGCAGCATCATATGGTCTTGATGCAGGACAAGTATTAGTAGACACGCTAAAGCCTTATGCTGATGTCTTGGGATTAAAAGGTCAGGGAAGTTTTGTTGGGGGGACAGCACAGCAAAGAATTCAGACGGCAGTAGCGACCATGAGTAAAATTACGCCTAAAATTGATGATGTAGAACAAAATTTTGTACTAGCAAAAGCTGAGATAGACGCTGTTAATCCCAGCCATTATCCATCTTTCTTAGGTGGAGGGAAAATTAAGAGCCAGTTAACTCAAATAAGGACAATTACAGACGAGGGAGTGACATTTGTTGAGCAAGCAAAGCCTTTAATAAAAGTACTGCCATCACTTCTGGGTGAACCAACAGATAAAAAATATCTTATTCTTTTTCAAAATGATAAAGAGCTTAGGCCAACCGGTGGTTTCATGACGGCATATGCAATCTTTAGGCTGACTCATGGAGTTGTCCATGTTGATACGTCTAGTGATATATATAATCTTGATGCAACAATCTCTAATCACCCACAGGCGCCTAGGCCAATACTTCAGTACCTGCCAAAAGTTTCTACGTGGAATCTGCGAGATACAAATCTTTCTCCTGATTTTGCCGTTTCTATGCAAGACTTTAATAAGCTATATTCACAAGCAGGAGCCTACCAGAAAGTAGATGGAATTATTGCTGTTGATACGCATGCGCTTGTCTCTGCGATGAATATTTTAGGAGATATTACAACTGACGGTGCAACCTTCACAACAAAAACAGTACCACAATGCAACTGCGCACAAGTTATCTATCAGATGGAAGTATATGCAGATCAACCTGTGGGATTCATTAAAGACAATAGAAAAGGCCTTATCGGGGACTTGATGTACTCAATTATGCAAAAAGCATTCTCGTCATCGCCCAAACTTTATTGGGGTCCACTTTTTCAAACAATGATAACAGAAGTAGCTCAAAAGCATGTACTATTTAATGTATATAACCCAGATGCTCAGTCCGGTATTGAGTCTCTCAATGCAGGTGGGAAAATAATTCCCTTTGAAGGAGACTATCTGCATGTAAATGACACTAACTTTGGTGGAGCAAAATCAAATATGTTTTTAAGTGAGGCAGTAGATCAAAATTATGAGGTAAAAGGCGATGGAAGTATTATTAAAACAGTAAAAATTGTGTATAAAAACCCATTTGCTCCATCTGATTGTAATCTAGAAAGAGGCGGACTATGTCTAAATGCAGTTCAGAGAGATTGGTTAAGAGTGTATGTGCCAAAGGGTAGTAAATTAGTTAGTAGTCAAGGGTCAGAAGTAAAAGTTATCTCTTATGATGAATTAGGAAAAACAGTTTTTGAAGGATTTTTAACTATTAGACCGCTTGGAAGTGCTACGTATACTCTTTCATACGAATTGCCCTTCAAAGTAAATGGATCGTTACCTCTTTTAATTCAAAAACAACCAGGTACTGATAATAATGAGTATACGCTTTCCGTAAGAGGCACTAAGGTCTCAGATTTTCCTCTCTTAACAGATAGAACAGAAAAATTGTCATTATAAAATATGAGGAGCTATAAAATAACGGGTATTGTTATCAAAAGAAAAAATATTGGTGAAGCCGACAGAATGCTAACAGTATTGACACGTGATTTTGGAAAAATAGAAATAAAAGCGGCTGGAGTAAGAAGAGTACCCAGTAAGAGAGCGTCCCACGTAGAACTTCTTAATCTTTCTGAACTATCACTTTATAAAGGTAAGGGATATCCTATTCTCACAGAAGCAACTACTATTGAAAACTTTTCAGAAATAAAAGATAGTTTAGCTAAGGTGGGGTTTGCTTATCATATTTGTGAGCTGGTTGATGGACTTTGCCCTGAGAATCAGGAGAACAACAAAGTATTTGGACTTCTTTATAAGATGCTTTATTCTTTGGCTAAAGAAGATAAAATTACAAACATCCTGAGAGAATTTGAAATAAACCTCTTAACAGTTTTGGGTTATGTTCCACAGTCTTATTTTAATCCCAGTATTAATACCGCTTTTCTCATAGAAAGTATTCTAGAGCGAAAGCTCAAATCCCGCCAAATTATTCCCCACCTCTCGTAAGTCTCTTAAATAGTTCACGTTAGTCATCAGCTAGTCATTCTGGCCATTCGACGGTCCTGAGCTCATGGTCGAAGGACTTGTCCAGAATCCGTTCATATGAATTAGCTTAGATCCTGGATGCGTTCGTTTCACTCACTTACCAGGATGACATTTGTGCTGGGGTGACAATTAGTGTTGGTTTTGGTATCATGACAATTATGATAGATAATAAAATGGAAAAGATAGTTTCTCTTGCAAAAAGACGAGGATTTTTTTATCCTGGATCTGACTTGTATGGAGGACTAGCCAATACCTATGACTATGGTCCTATGGGGACTGAGCTACTGCGAAATATTAAAAACCTCTGGTGGAAGACATTTGTAACTAAGCGCGCAGATATGGTGGGAATTGATGCAAGTATAATTTCTCATCATAAAATTTGGGAAGCATCAGGGCATGTTGCGGGATTTGCAGATGCGTTGGTGGATTGCAAAAGTTGTAGACTTAGAATCCGCGCAGATCATTTAATTGAGGATTGGCTAGAAAGTCAAGATTTAGAAGATTTGATTGGGAAAGACATAAAAATGGAATCTCTTTCAGAAAAGAGTTTGGAATATCATTTGCGAAATAAGAAAGTTGAGGGACTAAGCTTAGAGCAGCTAAATGAGTTTATTCAGGCTTTTAATATTCCTTGTCCAAACTGCAAAACCAAACCTAGAGATAAAGACAATTGGACAAAGGTTCGTAAATTCAATCAATTATTTCCAGTCCAACTAGGCTTAGTCGAAGGAGAAGGAGGGGCAGGATATTTACGCGGAGAAACGGCGCAGGGAATGTTTGTAAATTTCCAAAATGTACTTAACTCAACCCGAGTTAGGCTTCCTTTTGGAATAGCACAGATTGGAAAGTCATTTAGAAATGAGATTACTCCCGGAAATTCAATCTTTAGGACAATAGAATTTGAACAAGGAGAGATAGAATATTTCTTCGATGATAAAAAAACCAGTTGGGAATCACTTTTTGAAGGCTGGAAAAAAGAAATGTATGATTTCGTCACAAAAAAACTTGGAACATCTGAAGAAAACTTAAGATGGAGACCACATAGTGACGAAGAAAGATCTTTTTATAGCAAAAGAACGGAAGATTTGGAATATGATTTTCCATTCGGATACAAAGAGTTGTGGGGACTTGCCTATAGAACCAATTATGATTTGACACAGCACCAGGAGTCTTCTAAAAAAGATCTTACTTTTACTGATCATATGAGTGGAGAAAAGATTCTTCCTCATGTCATAGAACCCGCTGTAGGACTAAATAGACTCATGCTTATGGTTTTGTGTGATGCTTATGAAGAAATTGGTGAGCGTTTGGTATTAAAATTTAAACCAAGCCTGGCTCCGGTGAAAGTAGCTGTATTTCCTTTGGTTGCGAATAAAGAAGAAATCACAGGAAAAGCAAGAGAGATTTATGAAGGATTAAAAGACTTAGTAGAAGGAAAAGTCCAGTGGGATGATAGGGGAAATATTGGTAAGAGATATCTTGCGCAAGATGAAATTGGGACACCCTTCTGCATCACAATTGATTACCAGACCCTAGAAGACAATTCCGTCACTGTACGCCACAGGGACACAACAGAGCAAGAAAGAGTGGGAGTAGATAGTTTGAATACCTATATAAATTCTAAACTTCATTAGTGATTTAAGATCTATAACCATATATTTGACATTCATATTCAAATTGATACAATAAAATTAGTGAAGAATAAAAAGGTTTTAATTGGTGCCGCAATAGCGGTACTTATTATTCTATTAGGTGGTGGGGCATTTTTTGCAATGTCGAAAAATGCTGGCTCTACATCTTCAATTACTCCACAACCCACGCCTATCCCAAGTCTTTCAGCTGACGAATTAGGTATCACGTTAACTCCAAGTACTTCTGGGCCTATTGCAGGCCATGGGCTTGTGATGAAAATGACAAAGTTAGAGGGAGTAACAGGTGTTGAATGTGAACTTATGTACAACTATACATATCAAAGTAATCAGCTTCAGCAAGATGCTCTGTGTAGGAAAATTGAAATCAAGCCAGGAGATAAGCTAATACAACAAGAAATGCCATTTGGTACAGAATCATCTGGCCATTACCATTTTGATATAGGCGTTACTAATGTCAAGATGATTTTCAAAGTAACCAAGTCTGATGGAAAAATCTACTCCGCACAGGCCACTTTATAACTTCAGATAAATTCAGATACTATTCAGATAAATTCGGATAGGATTCAGTATTTTAGATGAATCCAGATGAGGTCCGGTAATAAGATAAATTCAGATTACTCAGAGATTTTATCGAGTTTGCCAGTTTGAGTGAAGCTTGTTGAGTCTTTTTGAAAGAATCTTATACTCTACCCCAAGCTCATCTGCCTCAGAAAGTAGATGTGGAAGAATAATTCCAATAATTCGTAAGTGATTCACTAACTCATCGCTTGATCCAATAGAGATGTATAGGAATCGTTTAAACTCTGCTGGATATATTCTCTTTGCCCACCCCTCAGCAACATTTGCAGGAATTGAAGTCCCACATTTTTTACATTGCGATATAATATTATGTTCAGAAATTGGAATTTTTTTAAGAAGTTCGTACAACTTTTTAAGAAGTCTTAATGATTCGTTATATACTTCTAAATCAGTAACATCTTTCACTAGCATATACTGATCGTATCAGATTCTCTGATTTCCTGATCCTCTGAATTTATCTGAAACGCTGACTTACTGAATTCCATCTGAATTCATCTGAAATATTTTCTACTTTTTTTCTTCTTTTACCTATTGACAGATCTGTGAAAAACGGTGCAAAATGGTATGTAGTGGTAATAAGTGGAACAAAGTGGTATAGAATTACATTATGTTGCTTGGACAGTTTGTTGCATCTGTAGGAGAAAAATCAAGAACAGCTTTCCCGAAAAAATTCAGGGAAATTCTAGGCAACAAGATAATTCTTACACAGGGATTTGAAAAATCATTAATAGCGGTATCTGAAGACGGTTGGAAAGCGCTTCTAGAAGGGACAGAAGGTAAACCCTTTACATATCCTGAAGCGCGTGAGACGCAACGATTTTTACTGGGAGGAGCGGCATTTGTAGAGATGGATGACAAAGGACGATTTGTATTACCTGATTACTTGAGGAGGTATGCAGAATTAGGAGACGAAATAATATTTTTAGGGATGCATAGATACGTTGAGATTTGGGATAAAAAGAGATGGGAAGCCTATAATCAAGAGCTGTCAAAAAACATTGGAGTAATTGCTGAGAGGTTATCAAGAGACACTGTCCAGAAAGACAATAGATGAGCGATTATCATGAAAGTGTCCTTTTGCATGAAGCAATTGGAGAATTACATGTTGAGCCTGGGGGTAAATATATAGACGCGACATTGGGAGGGGGAGGACACACACTGGAGATAGTTAAAAGAGGAGGGATAGTACTTGGAATAGATGCGGATGAGGATGCAATAGAGCACGTAGAAAAAAGATTTAAGATTCAAGATTTAGGATTTAAGATTGGGGAACAATTGAGATTGGTGCGGGGGAATTTTGTAAAGATAGGAGAGATTGCAAGAGCAAACGGTTTTAGTCATATAGATGGGATTTTGTTGGATCTTGGAGTATCAAGCTACCAACTTGATACAGGTGATAGGGGCTTTAGCTTTCAAAAGGATGCTCCGCTTGATATGCGGATGGATATTTCCCTTGGAGTTAGGGCACAAGATTTAATTAATGGACTGACGAAAGGAGAATTATATGAGTTACTTGATAAATATGGTGAGGAAGAGTTTGCTCGGCCCATTGTTCGTAGTATTGTTAGCGCCCGTGAAATAAAGCCAATTCAGACAACAAGGGAATTAGCGGAGATAATTATAAAGGGGTATCCCATTAAGCATAAAAAGATACATCCTGCAACAAAAACATTTCAGGCGCTTCGAATAGCAGTAAATGATGAGTTAAACAGTTTAAGAGATGCGTTGCCACAAGCTTTAGAGCTGATAAAAAGTAAAGGAAGGTTGGTGATTATCACCTTTCACTCACTTGAAGACAGGATAGTAAAAAAAGAATTTTTGGACTTTGAAAGTCATAATTTAGGCAGAGTAATATATAAAAAACCAATTGAACCAACTGAAGAGGAAAAAGTCCTTAACAAAAGAAGTAGGAGTGCGAAAATGAGGGTTTTTGAAAAGAACTAGTATAAATATGAAACGTACAAAATTACTTATTGCCATTTTTTTAGGAGCTATAATTGTACTGTCGATTGTGAGAATGGCAGTTTCAAATGCTTTATCAACAGATGGAATTGCCTTGTCTAGCATTCAAGATAATATTGATCAGTATAAAAAAGATAATCTTATTTTAAGCCAAAAGATTTATCAGTTATCCTCTTTAACTAATATTGAAAATAACGCTACTGCGCTAGGATTTAGCGATGAAAAATCACGAGTAGAGTTAGGTGGTCCTCTGCCTCTTGCTATTAAACAATGAGATGGCGTTACTTATTTACGCTAATATTTTTTGTAGCTTCATTTCTTGCCATAGTACTCAAGCTTTTTTATTGGCAAGTAGTTGAAGCATCAGCCCTTCAAGAGTTGGGACAGGCGCAATATGGCAGTACAATATTTGTATCTCCAAAAAGAGGAGATATCCTCTCTTCAGATGGATTTCCCTTAGCCACAACTACATTGTCTTATTTAGCATTTGGAAACCCTAAAGAAATAAAACAAAAAAATGATGTTGCTAATATTATTGCTCCTTTATTGTCCCTAGAATCAGCCTCAGTTAGTGCTCTTCTCAGTAATGACAGTTATTGGGTAGCAATTAAATCACATATAGATGATGTTACTAAAAAACAAATTGAAGACAAAAATATTAAAGGGATAGGATTTCAAGACCAATATACAAGGTTTTATCCAGAAGCATCTATGGCCGCACAATTAGTAGGATTTGTAGGAAAGGATGAAGCAGGGCTTGATAAAGGATATTTTGGGCTTGAGGGATATTATGATAGACAATTAAAAGGTAGACCTGGGCAGGCAATTGAGATTCATGATGCGTTGGGTAGGCCTGTACTTTCAAGACTAACTTCATCATCAGGGGAACAGGACGGAAGAAGCCTAGTCCTATATGATGATAGAGTTATTCAGTATTTGACAGAGAAAAAATTAAAAGAAGGAGTTGAAAAATATGGGGCGTCTCGAGGAATGGCAATAATTATGGAACCTAAAACAGGAGGGATACTAGCAATGGCTAGTTTTCCTTCATTTGATGAAGCTCATTATTTTAGATTTGATGACTCTCTCTATCAGAATCCACTAATTACCAGTACATATGAACCTGGATCAACTCTTAAGCCACTTATAATGTCTGCTGCTCTTGATTCGGGCTTAGTAAAACCAGACAGCACATGTCCTATCTGTGGAGGACCTGTGCAGATTTCAGACTACACTATTCAGACATGGAATGGGAAACATTTTCCTAATGAAACAATGATGGACATTATTAAAAATTCCGATAATGATGGAATGATTTATACCTCTGAGCTTTTAGGACATGACAGAATGCTTTCATATCTTAGTAAATTCGGCATGGGAAGCAATACTGGAATTGATTTACAGGGAGAAGAGTCAATTGCGCTTAAGGATAAAAATGAGTGGTACCCCATAGATTATGCTACTGCTTCATTTGGGCAGGGAATTGCTGTAACACCAATTCAACTTTTAGATTCCTTCTCTTCACTTGCAAATAACGGGTACAGAATGGAGCCACATGTCGTGAAACAAGTAATAACTCCAGATGGACAGAAAATTAATATTGACCCAAAAATTATTAGTCAACCAATATCCAAAGAAACAGCTAAAGTAATGACTGAAATCTTAGTTTATACAGTTAATAAAGGAGAAGCTCAGTGGGCAAGACTTAAAGGATATAGAATTGCTGGGAAGACAGGCACGGCTTCTATTCCTGTTGCAGGGCATTATGATTCAACTCAGACAATAGCTTCTTTCATAGGCTTTGCGCCTGCTGAAGATCCAAAATTTTCTATGTTAGTTATTTTGGATAAGCCCACAACCTCTATTTACGGCGCAGAGACAGCAGCACCAATATTTTTTGATATAGCTAAGGATATTCTCACCTACTATGGAATTCAACCGGTTGGAGAACAGTAGAGCCGGATGGGGTATAATACTCTTAGATGAGAAAGTTTGCTGTGGGTTTTGTACTTTGGTATCTTCGTTTTTTCGCAAAAATTCAACTTAAGAAAATGAATGCCAAAATCATTGGCGTGGGAGGTAGTAGTGGAAAAACTTCATTGACGCTTCTAATTAGTTTGATTCTCAAAGAAAAATATAAAGTGAAGCAATCTGGAGGGAAAAATAGTGAGGTGGGTCTTCCTCTAGATATTTTGGATATTTTTGTTGGGAATAATTCTCTTTATGATTGGTTAAGGATTATTATGCTGACTATGCTTAGGACCTTCAGTAGCCCTAAGCAATACGATTACTACATAGTTGAAATGGGAATTGATAGTCCTGTTGAGCCAAAAAATATGAGTTATTTATTAAAAATTGTGACGCCTGATATCGCAATGGTTACTAACATATCTCTTGAACACAGCCAATATTTTGATGATTATGTAAAAGAGAAAGATATTGATATCCGTGAGCAGGAAATTATTAAACTTACAGCTAGAGAAGAATCACTTCTTCTTAGAAGTCTTTCTAAGGAGAGTATGGCAATTGTTAATATTGATGATTACCAAATAAAGCAAGTCTTGCCAGATATAGCTGCTAGAAAAATTTCCATATCTTTACAAAATAAAAGCGCTGATTTTTATGCAAAAGATATAGGGATTGACCTAGATAAATTCTTACTTGAATTTATCTATGATAATAAAACCTACAGAATATTATTGCATCAGCCTTTACCAATACATTTTGCATATGAATTTTTATTTGCATTAGCAGTATCAACTAATTTAGAGATTCCGCTAGATTCTGCAATCTCATCAATAGAGAATAATTTTTCCCTTCCTCCAGGGAGGCTGAGTATATTTGAGGGAATTAAAGATACAACTCTTATTGATTCTTCATATAATAATGCAACACTAGCACCTATTATAGATATTCTTGATCTAATGCAGAGATTTGGGGGTAGGAGGCGAAAAATAGGAATACTTGGAGACATGAGAGAGCTAGGTTCTATGAGTAAGCTAAATCATGAAGCCGTTGCAAAGAAGATTATAAATAGTTTAGATCTTGTAATCTTAATTGGGCCACTTATGCAGAATTATGTAGCACCAATTTTAGAAAAGAATAATTTTCCATTTTTTTCTTTTTTAACATTTACTGCCGCAAAAGAAAAAATACTAGGTAGCATTAAAAAGGAAGATATAGTCTTAGTTAAAGGTTCCCAAAACACGCTTTTTCTTGAACGTGCTGTTGAAATGCTTTTGGCAGATAAAAAAGACATATCAAAACTATGTAGAAGAGGTGAATTTTGGGATATTAAGCGGTCAGAGACTCCCTGAACTCTACCTGAATCTTTTCTCCAACAGAGATTTTTTCTTTTTTCACAGTTCCAGCGGGTAGTTCTATCACAATACAATATTTAGGATTCCACAGAAAAACTCTGTTAACAGCTAGATTTTCTTTTAAATACATTACCACATTTGAGTTATTCAATATAATAACGTCTATTGGAAACCTTAGACCAATTGTATGAATGCCAAATCTAGTTTTTATTAGTAGTATAGAAGGCTCTCGACTTCCGATAAGACCAACAATTTTTTCTACAATATTTTTTGCATTATGCACTTTTATTCTATGCATATTTAAATGAGGTGTTTTAGAAATAACAATATAGTGTGATGATGAATATAATAAAGGTATACATTTACGAGAAGAAGTGCAGGGAAAATAATTGCTTTTTCTATTAGCCCTCCTGTTTTAATTCTCAAGAATTTGAGAGGTGGGATTCCAAAATGAAAAGGTATTGGAAATAACCATGGCACTCCTTCCCTAGTAAAAGTATCCATTATTAGATGCGATATATACCCTATCATAAATGCGTTCCAGACTATCTGTTGGTCTACGACAAGCGTATGGCTTGCAAGTTTTAATAGGAAGGAGAATCCCCATCCAAATATTACAATTCCTAAAATAGAATGTGAAAGAAATCTATGTCCTCCAAGCATTGGAGCGAGTAATTTTCCAAATATAGATCCGGCAGGAAGCCTTCTCCAAAGGTCTGCGGTAGGTTGGTCAATATCTGGTGTCAATCCACCCACCAAATTTGCAGAGAGTGCAACTATAGCTGTGCCAAGAGAAATAGGTTGAATTAGTTGTGTTGCTAAAATATAGGAAAGTGCAGTGAATGCAGCAAGGTCATGTGTCCGTCCAGTCATGTGTATTAATTATATTATCACAATTCTTAAGCAATCTGCCAATTTATATAAACGGACTAATTGTTTTTTTTCTCGAATTGCATTATTCTATAACAATGGAATCAATAGATGCCCAACCACAGAAAGAAGTGGTTCCTTCACATGACACTCCCAGAACTCCAGAGACTACCCTTTTATACAAAGAGCAAGCACAAAGATTATTGAAAGACACATCACATTTATATGCAAGAGATTTAGTAGATGGATTAGTAGTGTGGTCACGTTTTCCGAAACGGGCGAGTCCAAATATAGGAGACAGTAACAGAATTCAATTTGTCCATGATGATGCAATGAATGAGCTTCGCCATGGACGTTCTCCGGAAAGTTATGAGATAGATAATAGATTAATTGCAATTGAGGCACTCTTACCTATTGATACAGATCGCGCTAAAGCAGAATACTCGGAACTAAAAAGAGAGGACTTAACACTAATAGAGAATCGATTTCCCAAGTTATTTCAAAAACTAACACAAGCTGGCGAACGCACAGAACTTTGGGCTTCCAGCGTTGATACGCATGGCAATCCCAATAAACGCATTGAGGGTAATTTTAGCGTAGAACCAACTACCCAATTGGCACGGTTAATGGTTGATTACCTTACGCTTGATCAATCAGGGGGAATATCAGAGACACAGAGAACTGAGCTTCAAAGTAGATTTGAAGCGCTAAAAGCTGATAAAAGAATCTATGTATCTGAAGGAGGTTTTGGTCTTTGGCAAAAAGCTGATAGGATAAATGTCTTTGACCAATTGCTTGGTCTTCGGCTCGAGCTGAAGCTTTATGGCAACGCTGAAGAAGTTAATACAAAACTACAAGATTTAAAAGGATCAAACCTATACTCAAAAGGAAATGATGCATGGATAGGAATAAAAATGGATCCTTATGACTTTGTCCGTTATGGAAATGAGTCTTCATATAGGGGTAGTATATATCCCACAGAGCAGCTTGCGGAATTACTTTTGAATGATGAGCTGAATCCAAATGAAAGAGGACGTAACATGGAGCTTTTTGAGCAGTTAAAAGAGAGATTTGGAACAAGAAATGCATGGGACATGAGGGTAGATACAAAAACTAGAAGTGTTGCCGATAATGGCGGAAATTTAAGAGCTAGGCTTCTCGCAGTTACGTTAATGAACAGATTTGCTTTGACATCTTCATCTCCACAAGCACCTACTGTAGTTGAATCTGGCAAATAATAGAAGCTATTTGATTTCCTAAGTCTTCTTTAGCGATATCCCTAGCGGTCTAGAGTTGTGTGTGGAAAGGGGGTATAATATGAGATATGTGGCAAAAAACAAAGAATTTTTATCATCTGATTGTTGCTATATTAGTAAATGCTCTTTTTCGTTTTCCAGGAAAAAAACTTAAAATTATTGGAGTCACAGGCACGGATGGAAAAACAACCACAACCGCACTTATATACCACATCCTTAAATTTGCTGGTCTACCAGTATCTATGATTTCTACAACAGGTGCAATTATTGCAGATAAAGAATATCCATTAGGATTCCATGTAACAACTCCCTCATCATTTAGGCTTCAGCAATTCATAAGAAAAGCGGTTAATAGTTCTAGGTCATCATATCTTGTATTAGAAGTAACTTCCCATGCGCTAGACCAAAAAAGAATCTGGGGAATACCTTTTGCAGTAGGTGTTATTACAAATGTAACCTCAGAACATATGGATTATCACAAAACATATGATAACTATCTTCAGACAAAAGCTAAGCTATTGCAAAAAGCAGATATTGCAATCTTAAATAAAGATGACTCTTCTTATGAAAAATTATCAAAAAACCTAGAAGGGTTCAGAAAAAAAATTATGACATATAGCCTCATGCATGATGCAGATATAACGAAAAGATCCCTCCCTTTTACGACTAAGCTGGTCGGAAAGTTTAATGAATATAATATTCTTGCTGCAGGTTCTGCGTCGCTTGCAGTAGGAGTTGAAAAAAAGGTAGTATCAGACGCTATAAGTACTTTTATACCTCCTTTAGGACGCGGAGATATAGTATATGAAAAAGATTTCAACGTTATGATAGATTTTGCGCATACTCCAAATGCCTTTGAGCAGCTACTAACTACTTTGCGTTCCCTTGTCAGCGGAAAAATAATTCACGTATTCGGAACAGCTGGAGAACGAGATAGAGTCAAAAGACCTGTTATGGGGGAAATATCTGCAAGGTTCTCAGACGTAATTATTTTAACATCAGAAGATCCAAGGGGAGAAGAAATTGAAAAAATTATGGACGAAATTGAGCTGGGAATAACAGGTAAGAAAAAAGCAATTAGAATACCAGATAGAAAAGAAGCAATACGCAAAGCTATTTCTATGGCAAAGAAAGGAGATTTTGTATTATTAACCGGTAAAGCTCACGAAAAGTCTATGAATTATGGTCATGGGGAGGAGGAATGGAATGAGTTTGAAGAAGCAGAAAGGGTTTTAAAGAGTCTTAATTTATTATGAAAAAAATTAAATCTATTCATTTTGTAAGTATTAAAGGTGTCGGGATGACGCCGCTTGCAATTATTGCAAAAGAAGCAGGAATTAAAGTGACTGGCTCAGATGTCGAGGACACTTTTATTACAGATGCTGCACTATTAAAATCAGGAATACATCCTGAAGTTGGCTTTGACTCCATGCATGTACTTAGTCCAGATTTGATAATTACATCAGGTGCAAATGGTGGGTTTGATAATATTGAGGTAATTACAGCAAAGCAAAAAAATATTCCTGTAATCACACAAGGACAAGCTGTAGGTGAATATATTAATGGGTCTTTATTTGGAAAAAAATATATAGGTATTTCAGTTGCAGGATCACATGGAAAAACTACAACAACAGCAATGTTAGCAACTGTACTTTCAGATGCCAAATTGGATCCATCATATGTCATAGGAACCTCATCAGTAGATCCATTAGGATTACCTGGCCACTTTGGAAAAGGGAAATATTTTGTTGCTGAAGCAGATGAATATGCTACAGAGCCAAAGTACGATAAGACTCCCAAGCTATTCTGGCAAAAATCTAAAATTGTTGTATTTACAAATATTGAATTTGACCACCCTGATCTTTATCCAACACTAGAGAGTATTGAGGAAGCATTTCTGCGCTTTGCAAATATGCTTCCCAATAATGGAGTGCTAATTGCTTGCGGAGATGATATAAGAATGCGTAATTTATTAAAAAGATTTAAAGGAAAAGTGAAAACGTATGGGTTTTCAGAAGTAAATGATTATGTAATTAAAAATATTCACGTAGAAGAAAATCAAACATTTTTTGATGTATTTGTAGATGAAATAAAAATTTCTTCTTTCATGATACGTGTTGCTGGTGAGCATAATTCATTAAATGCCACTGCAGTTTTACTTGTTGGACTTGAACTCAATTTGCCTATAGAGAAGATAAAAAATGGGTTAGTTAAATTTTCTGGAACCAAGAGAAGGCTTGAATTTATTAGGAGACTATCATCAGGGGCAATGCTTTTTGATGATTATGCTCATCATCCAACAGAAATAAAAAAAACATTGCTAACAGTTCACCAAGAATATCCTAAAAGTAAAATTATCTGCATATTCCAACCGCATACATACTCTAGAACAAAAAAATTGTTTGAGGAATTTATTTCCTCATTTAATAATGCATCTACTGTTATAATAACAGATATCTATGCGTCACAGCGTGAAGAGAAGGATCCAAGTATATCTTCAAAACTACTTGTTGAAAAAATGAGTACAATACACCCGCAAGTAATATATGAGCCTAAGCTTATTGATGTGGTACAATATCTAAACAAAAATCAATTTGGAAAGGATACAATTGTTTTAACCATGGGAGCAGGAGACGTGTACAAGGTTAAAGATAATCTTCAATAAATCTATGGAAAAATTGCTTATTTCTGGTGGTAAGCCTCTGAAAGGATCAATTAAAGTTTCAGGAGCAAAAAATGTAGCATTAAAAGCATTGGTTGCTGCATGTTTAACTGATGAAGAGGTTATTATAAATAATATTCCACTTATCTCAGATTTCTTTGTAATGGTTGACATTATGAAAGATCTTGGTGCGACAGTATCTATCAAAGATCACACTGCCCGAGTACATGTTTCAAAATTAATTTATCATGGGGTATCTCTTGATAAAGCTGCCCGAGCCAGAACTTCATCAATGTTTATTGCACCCCTTTTAGCTAGACTCGGTGAGGCGATTATTCCTAACCCAGGTGGCTGCCGTCTAGGGGCTAGGCCAATAGATAGAACTATTGAGGGTTTAAAACAAATGAATGTAACCGTTGTATACCATAGTGAGGATGGATATTTTCATGCAAAAACAAAAGGATTAAAAGGAACTACATACGAATTTAAAAAGAATACTCATACAGGAACTGAGACTCTGATTCTTGCATCCGTCCTAGCAAAGGGCAGCACAATCCTTAAGAATGCTGCTGAAGAGCCAGAGATTGATGATCTTATTGCTCTCTTAATTAGCATGGGTGCAAAAATAAAAAGAAGAGGAAAACGGGAAATTGAGATAGAGGGTGTAAATAAACTTCATGGCACAACATTTGTTATCAGCCCAGATAGAAATGAAATGGTTACTTTTGCTATTGCATCTATAGTTACAGGAGGAGACGTTTTTATAGAAGGTGCAAAAAGAAATTATATTGAAGCTTTTCTGGAAAAGTTGTCAGAGGCAGGAGGAGGATACGAAGAGAAAGAAAATGGCATAAGGGTATTTTACAAAGGAAAACTTCACAATACTGACATAACAACTTCTATTTATCCTGGTTTCATGACTGATTGACAAACTCCCTGAACAATCATGATGACCCAAGCAGAAGACATATCAACCATCCATGAAACAGTTTTTGAAAATAAAATGGGCTATATTGTAGACTTAAATAAAATGGGAGCCAGAATAGAAAGATATGATCCAAAAGTTCCAAGTCCTCAAGAAGTTTATAATTTTAATTTAGCAGACGATAACCCAGAATTTGTCCATGCAATAAAGATATATGGCCCAGTGACTCTTCATGATGCAGTAATGACAACAGTTGATTTACGCGCTGGAGCAGCAATTGTTATAGCTGCATTAGCAGCTCGTGGAAGAAGTACAATTTTTGGAGTAGACAAATTAGACAGAGGGTATGAGAATCTTGAAGATAGATTGAGAAATTTAGGCGCTGACATAGAACGGGTTGTTGAAGTATAATTAAAAAAATATGCAAATAGTTATCTTAGCTGCAGGAAAATCAAATCGTTTTATTCCATTTGGTTCATTTCCCCACAAATCAATGGTACGACTTTTAGATAAAACTATTCTTGAGCACATGCTTTTATCAGTTAGAACTTCAGGTATTGATGATATTGTCATTATTGTTTCAAAAAACAGCACCATACCTATGGAAATTGGAAATGGGGAAAATATAGGAGTTAAAATAAAATATGTCATTCAGGAAGAACCTCTAGGTATGGGTCACGCGCTTCTTCAAGCTGAAAAATATTTGCAAAATATATTCTTTTTAGCAAATGCGTACCATGTTGAATTTGGAGAATATAAAAAACAAATGGAAGAAAAACAAACCTTAGAAGAAAAGGTTGTTTTGTTGGCGAAAAAAGCTGATGCTCGGGAACACTATGGTAACCTGATTTTGGAAAATGGAAAGGTGGTAGATATTATTGAAAAGCCAACAAATATTCCCGAAAATGCTCTGCATGTTGTCGGAATCTATCTCCTAAATAAATCATTTCTAAAAACACTTGCCAATACGCCTCTTGAGCATTATCATTTTGAAAAAGCCCTTTCAGATTACGCAAAGGACAAATCAGTTGAATATTTGGAAACTTCTAATGAAACAGTGACCTTAAAATATGGTTGGGATTTGCTTAACCTTAAAGATTATCTTCTTGCAAACGTAAATAATTTTGTAGCTCATACTGCAATAATTGCAAAAAATGTAGTTATGGAAGGAAAAGTGCACGTGGGAGAAAACGTTAAGATATACTAAGGAGCATGTATTAAAGGGCCCTGCTTTATTGGAGAGAATGCGAGTGTTGGAAATAACGCAGTCGTCAGAGGAGGAGTTATTATTGGGAAAGGAGCGGTAATTGGAGCAAATATGGAGATAAAAAATTCCATTCTCATGGAAGGCGCTACAACTCACTCCGGTTTTATAGGGGATTCAGTTATTGGAAGTGGTAGTAGAATTGCAGGAGGATTTTGCAGTGCCAATGTTAGATTTGATAGAAAAGAAATAGAAGTTAAAGTTAGAGGTGAAAAAGTTAATACACATAGAAAATACTTAGGGTTTCTTTGTGGCGAGAAGGTTGATATGGGAATTGGAGTATTCACAATGCCAGGAGTTGTGATTGGAACTAATGTGACAGTAGGACCTGCGACAACGGTTAATGAAAATATAGATGACTTCAGTACATATTATACAAAATTTGAAACAGTTATAAAGAAAAAAAATGAGTAAACCAAAAATAATCCTTTTTGATATTGATTCAACACTTTTTAATGCTAGAAACTACTTAAAATTATCTTTTGAAAAACTCTCAGAAAAAGTAAATCCCGTTGATAAGGTTGGTTTTAATGCAATACTTGAAGAGTGTTATGAGGAGATGAGGCATACTGTTAACTTTTCGCCAAAGGCATTAGTAGCACTTATTATTGGTAAGTTAAAATTTGATACTGGTAGGGCAGAAGAAATGGAAAATGTTTTTTGGGAAGAAATTTTACTCACTTCAAATATATATCCTGATGTAGTGAGTACTTTGGAGGTGTTGAAAAAGGAAAACGGAATTCGGCTTGGAATTTTTTCAACTGGTGATTTATACACTCAGCTTCAAAAAATTAAAACATTAGAAAGATTCTTTATTAACGAGGATATTCATATTTTTCCAAATAAAGATATAGAATTTCCTAAGATACTTAGTCAATACTCGGAATACGACATTTATTTGATAGACGATGCGACAAAAGTATTAGATGAAGCAAAAAGACAAAAAAAACCTATCACAACAATTTGGATAGTAAGAGATCCACTTCTCAGGAATCATAAGCAAAATCTTACTTTTATTCCAGAGTGGACGATAGAGACGTTGGACGGTGTTTTACCAGTTATTAGTAGTAATTAAATTTGACATTAGAGGCTTAGATTGATACAATGAATGTGTTCTTTGAGATAAGAGATAAATGTTGTTAAGAGCGTGTGGCTACGTTTATGTAAGTAAACGTGGTACGAGGAAGAGGGCTCGCCTTAGGCGAGAATCGAACCCCTAAAGTACAAATAAAATTTGGCTTCAGGGAGCATCTGCGGAAACCCTCTGGTTGAGTTACCAACCATAATGTTTTCTTTAAAGCTTTTGAGTGATCAAAAGTCCAAAGAGGAAACAGAGTAATATTCCTCTCTTGTCTTCTTAGATTTTTTACATACCCAATAAGCATTTTATGTGTGGAATATTCGGTTACGCTGGAAATAAGGATAATGCTGGCCAAATAGTTTTAGATGGCCTCAAGCGGTTAGATTATCGTGGATATGACTCGTGGGGAGTAGCGGTTAGTGCAAATGGTAAGGTATTTGTCGAGAAAAAAGCGGGTAAAATTAGTGAAATAAATAATTTACATGACTTACCTAGTAGTAATATGGCAATTGCGCACACCAGATGGGCAACAACTGGTAAAGTGAATGATGTAAATGCCCACCCTCATCTTTCAACTGACAACTCTTTTGCTCTTGCTCAAAATGGAATAGTAGAAAATTATGAAGAGTTAAAAGAAGAGCTAACTAAAAAAGGGTACTTTTTCAAAAGTGAAACAGATACTGAAGTTATTGTGCGACTTATAGAGGACAAACAAAAGACTACAGCTAATTTAAGAGAAGCAATATCTTCTGCTTTTCAGGAACTAGAAGGTAGAAATACAATTATTTTAATCACAAATGATAATCAAATTATAGCAGCCCGAAATGGTTCCCCTCTTGTAATAGGAATTAACCCCGAAACTAAAGAAATATTTATTTCATCTGATACTTTATCCTTTTCGTCTTTAGCCTCAAAAATGATAGTTATCGATAATGGTCAAATGGTCCACATGAATGACAACACACTTAAAATCTATGATATAAAAAATGGTTCAGAGCTATCATACACACCTACAGATATTGGTTTTACAAATAGCAGGACAGATAAAGAGGGATATGACACTTTCATGTTAAAGGAGATTAATGAATCGTCATTTGTTATTAACCAACTAATTAAACAAGATAAAGAAAAATATGAAGAATTAGCAGCCTCAGTAAAGAAAGCAAATAGAGTTTATACAATAGGATCTGGAGGCGCAGGCGTTGCCGCCTCCCAAGTTGCATTTTATTTACGCATGATTGGAAAAATAACTGTTGTAAGTTTAATTGGAGCTGATTCAGTTGAGTATGATGATTTATTCCAAGAAAATGATCTAATCATAGTTATTTCACAAAGCGGTGAGACTGCCGATGTTCTTGAAGTACTGGAACCTGCAAAAAAAAGGGGAGTAAAAATCGCTTCATTTGTGAATATGCCTGGATCTATGATAACCAGAATGTCAGATTATAAATTCATGTCGGAATCTGGGCCTGAAATGTGTGTAATGTCAACGAAAACATTTGTTGCTCAAATTGCTTTCGGATACCTTCTTGCAAAAACGATAAGCGGCCAGGGAGAAGATGCTAGGGTTAGGCTCCGTGAGCTTGCGGTAACAATAGATACTTTCTTAAAGACCGATAAAAACTCCGAGCAAATTAAATCAGTAGCTGATATGCTCTCAACCAAACATGACGTTTTTTTACTAGGAAAATATCAAAATTTTCATATCATAAGAGAAGGAATGGTGAAAGTTATAGAGGCATCTTACAAGCATGGTCATGCGCTACCATCAGGTGATTTAAAGCATTATGTCATTACTCTTATGGAGCCGGGAGTGGCAGTTATAGCCGTTATGTCAAATGATAAAACCAAAAAAGAAGTTATGAATGCAGTTGATGAGGTTAGGCTTCGTGGAGCATCAGTTATAGGTATTGCTCCAGAACAACACAAAAATTTTGATTACTATATTCCTGTCCCGGATACTGGAGAAACAAGTGCTATTATGAATTTAATTCCACTCCACCTAATTGCATACTATATGGCAATTAAGCTTGGAAATAATGTAGATAAACCAAGAAATATAGCAAAAAGCGTTACAGTTAAATAGAAAATCCTCTTCTTGTATCACCTCAAATTTGTTATACTTAAGCTCATTATTACAGGTTTATGAAAAATCCTATAATTATCCTACATGGATGGATTGTGCCATTGAATAGTTCGCATGAAAAATATAATGAAGCAATAAATATTCTTGAGAAGAAAGGGTATCAAGTATTCGCGCCAGACCTTCCAGGTTTTGGAATTAATAAGCTGAAGAAGGAACAATTATTTTTTGATGACTACATAGACTTTGTACTAGACTACGCCCAAATGGTCCTAAAAAAGACAAAAAATAAAAAAATAATTCTAATAGGACACTCTTTTGGTGGAAGGATTGCAATACGATTTGCATCTTTATACCCAAACTTGATTGATTCATTGATTCTTACTGGAGCTTCAGGTATTCCAAGACATAATGGATCGCTTAAAGTAAACATAGCGTCACTACTTACAAGCCTTATTAAACCAATTTTTCGTATTCCACTAATCTCTTTTTTTTATCCTCCATTTCGCAAAGCTTTTTACCTAGCTATAGGTGAGATGGATTATTTTAAAGCAGGTCCTCTGACCAAAACATTCAAAAATATTTACCAGGCAAGCATACAAGATGACTTGCCTAATATTCGGGTCCCCACTTTGATCATCTGGGGTCAGAAAGACAAAGTCACTCCAATATCAGACGGAATATTAATTCAATCTAACATTCCAAATTCTAAGCTAGTTGTGATTCCGGACGCGTCTCATAAGCTCCCTTATGAAAATTCTAAAGATTTTACAGATAATATCATATCTTTTCTTAATAACTCATGAGTATAATTTTCCCATTTATAACAATAGGATTTTTTTTGTGGGCAATCCAACGTATATTTTTTTGGACGTATTTTTGGCAGTTAAAAGAATATAGATTAGACCGAATGTCTGTGCATTTGAGGGAAACAAAGCAGGGAAGATCTATTATCTTTTCCCCTATTGCGATTTTTAATGTATTGCTTTTTTTGACATATGGTCTAGTTATTTTCAACGATTCATTAAGTTCTTTTTACCAAATTATTGTTGGTAGTACTTTTATTCTTCTCGGAATAAAAGTGATAAGTAATATCATCAGAAATAGGCTTAAATTACCTACTCTTACCGGAAAAGCATTTAGCATTATTATTCTAAGTATTACTTTTATATCCTTTATGGTGTTCCTACCTCTTACAGATGTATTTGTTTGGCTTGTTTTTGTTACGCTTATTACCCCGTTAGTAATTGCGGGAATAATTCTCTTTTTTTCTTTCCCGACAGAAATATATAGAGATCTTCAAATAGAGAAAGCAAAAAGTAAACTGAAAAATAATAAAAACTTGTTAGTAATAGCAGTAAGCGGGAGCTATGGGAAAAGTTCTACGAAAGAATACATGGCACACATTCTTTCTAGAAGATTTCGGGTGGTAAAAACGCCCTTTTCAAATAATACCCCAATAGGGATAGCCAAAACAGTTTTAAAGAAAATAGAAGAGAATACTGAAATATTTATTGTTGAAATGGGTGCATATAAAAAAGGTGAAATTCTAGAGCTGTCTCAAATTGTTTATCCAAAAATAAGTATTACTACTTCAATTAGTGATCAACACTTATCACTATTTGGTAGCTTAGATAATGCAATATCAACAGAAAAAGAACTTATTGATTCATTAGCTAAAGACGGAATAGCATTTTTTAACGGAAATAACAAAAATGCATTTCTACTCTCAAGCCAAACAAAAAAGAAGTCAATAATATATAAAGTTTTAGAAAATAATGAAAAAATTGAAATTTATAATAAGAACAACACATTTTTAGCGTCTGATGTAGAAGCAAGTAAGAATGGAGTTTCTTTCTTCGTTATAGTTGGAAAAAGGAAAGCTTATTTTAAAACTACACTTCTTGGAGGACATATAGTTGAAAACATTCTGCCATCAATTTATATTGGACTAATGCTTGGAATGTCTATGAAGCAAATTCAACAAGCCGTACTAACCCTTCAATCAATCCCTAAAACAATGGCAAAAATCACTCTACAAAACAATGTCGTTGTAATCGATGACACATTTAATGCTAGCCCGGAATCAGTTCTTTCTGCCATATCATACATAAAATTATATAAAAGAAATAAAAAGATTTTTGTTTTAACTCCTCTTATTGAACTTGGTGAAAAGGCCAAAGAGAGACATTATCAAATAGGTAAAGAATTGAGTAAATGTGATTATATTTTTCTAACAAATAAAAACTATTACAAAGAAATTATGAAAGGTATTTATGATGTGAAAAGTAACTGTATTGTCTCAGTTGGATCTCCATTAAAAATTGCACAAGAAATTCAATCAATCGCATTTGGTGGAGATATAGTTATCTTTGAGGGTAAAGAAGCAAATAATATACTTACATTACTTTTATGAAAAGATCAATTGTTTTGGGAGTTAGTCCAAATACTGAAAGAGATGATGCATTTCTTGCTCTAAGAACTCTTTTCTCACTAAGTGTTTTTAAAAATAAAAATGCAGTTTTACAACTTGAACAGCGTATGAAGCATTTTTTCCATGTTGATTATATCTCATTATTTACATCTGCAAGAGGTGCTTTATATGCAACGCTAAAATCTCTAGATATTGGGAATGGTGATGAAGTTATTTTACAGGCATTTACTTGCTCTGTTATTGCAGACGCAATCCTTGCAACTGGCGCAAAGCCAATATATGTTGATATTAACCCTGAATTAACAATTAATGTAAAAGATGTAAAGGGAAAAATAACTGAAAATACAAAAGCTATTATTGCTCAGCATACATTTGGAATTCCAGCAGACATACCTTCTCTAGTTAAGATAATTCAAGACAAAGACATAAAGCTAATTGAAGATTGTGCCCATGTATTAGGAGCAGAAATAAATGGAAAAAAATTTGGCCTCTTAGGAGATGTAGCAGTATTCAGCTTTGCACGAGATAAGGCTTTTTCATGTACTTTTGGAGGAATGGTTATAACAAAAGATAAAACGCTCGGAGAGAAAATTAGACTATATAGAAAACAGAGAAATTTCCCACCATTTTTATGGACTGCTCAACAGCTTCTGCACCCAATACTTTGTTATTTTTTAATTCTACCTTTTTATGACTTTTTCTCTCTTGGAAAATTACTATTAGTTATTTCCCAAAAATTGAATGTGCTATCAAAATCAATTACTAGTCCTGAGAAGAATGGAAAATTATCAGAATATTCAATTAAGAAAATGCCGGGTGGATTAGCTCTCTTAGTACTCCATCAAATGAAGAAAAAAGAGAGATATAATAAAAAAAGAGAAGAAATGACAAAGGCATATATTGATATATGCCAAGAAAATTCAGTACCATTAATCTATGCAAAACTTAGTCCGCTTTTGCGATTCCCATTACTCGTTGAAAATAGAGAGGAAATGAAAAAATACTTCAAAACAAAAAGTAAAATTTATTTGGGTGACTGGTATAGTAATGTTATAGATCCAAAGGATGCGAAACTAAGAATGCTTGGATATAAATCTGGAAGTTGTACAAATGCAGAAGATGCAGCAAAAAATATTATTAACCTACCTACATATCCGATTTTAAATAAAGAACAAAAAAAACGAATCCTAGAAACTTTTGAAAACTATGTTGAAAGTAAAAGAAGTAAAAAATAAAAGTGAATGGGAGAATTTTATCTCGAAGACAGGCAGTGGATTTTATCCCTTTTTTCAATCTTGGAATTGGGGAGAGGTACAAAAATCACTCGGCTTTTCCTCTATGAGACTGGGTCTTTACGAAAATGAAAAAATTATTAGCGTATGTCAAACAGTCGAAATAAATGCCAAGAGAGGTCATTATCTGCATCTTAGACATGGTCCTGTACTAGAGGGATTTAAAAAAAAGTATTTTAATTTCTTTCTAAACTACATTCAAGATATTGCGAAAGAAAAAAACATACATTTTATTAGGATGAGCCCTCTGCTTGAGAACAATCCTGCATCTAACTCCCTTTTAAAAGAATTCCATTTAGTAAATGCTCCGATACATAGAATGGATGGTGAGGTATGTTGGGTTTTAGATATCACTAAATCTGAAGAAGAATTACTCAGAAATATGCGAAAATCACATAGATATCTTATAAAGAAAGCCATTCAAAGCGATATACAGCTTTTGAAAACTAAAGATATTCATGATATACAAAAGTTTTTACCGCTTTATAAAAATTTATCAGTTAAAAAACATTTTGTACCGCATAAAGGAATTGCGCAAGAATTTGAAATATTTGCAAAAGATAATGAAGCTGTTCTTTTCCTGGCAATATGGGAAAAGAAAGTAATAGCAGGAGCACTGATTGATTTTGTAGGAGATATGGCGATTTACAGACATAGTGCCCTTGACGATAAATTTAGGCAAATTCCTGCCTCTTATCTTATTCAATGGGAGGCAATTCTTGAAGCCAAAAGAAGAGGGAAAAAAATATACAATTTTTGGGGAATTGCATTAGGAGAGAATAAGACTCATCCCTGGTATGGATTAACACTATTTAAAACTGGATTTGGTGGAGAGAAAAAAGAATTTCTTCATGCAAAAGATTTGATCCTAAGCGCTTGGTATATAAAAACATTCCTGATAGAAACTGCCTCAAAGATATACAAACGGTATTAGATAATTTGTGAAAAATAATTGACAAGCGTATAATAAAGTTCTATGGCACAGCTATTGGGTCTTATAATACTTTCATTTGCACTTACAGCAATTTTACTTATTCCATTCATTGATTTTCTTTACAAGATTAAACTTCAAAGAGAAGACCAAAAAACAAAAGATCCTTTTAATATGCCGGCAAAGTTTTTTGATAAATTCCATGGATGGAAGGTGGGAACTCCTTTTGGGGGAGGGATTCTCATTATTTTCATTGTAACAATATTAACACTCTGGTCTTATGGGATGCTTAATATCCCGATTCATCCATGGGAGTTATTTGTAATTCTCTTTGCATTCATAGGCTTTGGTCTTCTGGGGCTTTATGATGACTTTAAAAAGTTAATAAATGGCAGGGAAATTCCTTTCTTTGGACTAAGACTAAGGTATAAATTTCTTATCCAATGGATACTAGCTTTTGTTATTGCTTTTGTCTTAAATAAAGAACTTGGTTATTCATTTATTTTTATAAGAGGAATTGGACTGACAAGCCTTGGGTTTTTATATATTCCTTTTGCTGCTTTTATTATTGTAGCATTTACAAATGCTGCAAATATTACAGACGGCCTTGATGGACTTGCATCAGGGCTTTTTCTTATATGTCTAGTTGCATTTTTAGCAATTACAGCACATCAATTGGATCCGTCCCTAGGAATTTTCATTG